>Ga0208013_1000030_pt1 | contig 232124 bp, 212 predicted proteins | sample 16_taG_FD_184091 | JGI IMG/M metagenome (GOLD analysis project Ga0208013, IMG submission 184091) | Marine viral communities from the Subarctic Pacific Ocean - 16_ETSP_OMZ_AT15313 metaG (SPAdes) (version 2) | ecosystem: Environmental > Aquatic > Marine > Oceanic | place: Pacific Ocean...
ACTTTTATTTTTCCCATCCCTTAATCATCTGATTGTGAATACATTTTTTTTAATCTTTTTTTGTGTGTTTTTCTCACACTTGATTATTCTCGCTTATTCCCTCCTCTATATATACAACTTTAAAAAAATATTTGAATTTTTTTATTTATAAATATAGAAAAGATATTAATATCTACTTTACTGATTCTATAAAAGCCATAGTAACTATAAGATCTTCGGGAGAGGTGATTTTAATGTTTTCTTTATTACCGCTTACTAAATAGATTTTTGCACCTGCTGCTTCTACAACACTTGCATCATCGGTAAAGGTATCTGTAAATTCTTGTTGGTAGGCTTTTTTTATGAGAGCTGTTTGGAAGCATTGTGGGGTTTGTACAATTTTGTAACACGAGCGTTTTACTGCTTTGTTGTCTGTTTTATCTACATGACGAAGTGAATCTACTACATCTACTACTGGTATGGCATTTCCGTGCTGTTCTGCTGCATTAAAACAATTAACTATGGTTGTTTTACTAACTAATGGGCGAACTCCATCATGTATTGCTACAATACCTTCTTCCTTAACTAAAGTTAAGGCGTTTTGTACGGAGTGAAAGCGTGTTTTTCCTCCTGCCACAATTTGATGTGGAATTTTGGTAAACTCCTTTTTATAACAAAGCTCCTCCCAAAAGTCGAATTGATTTTCGGGAAGAGCTAGTATGATTTGAGCTTCCGGATAAGTGGAATAAAATTTCTCTATGGTATGCATCAGAATAGGTTTACCATTAAGTTCAAGAAATTGCTTGGGAGTGTTTTCTCCCATTCGTTCTCCTTTACCTCCGGCAACTATTATGACGTATTTATGCATTGGTTAGTTCTTCTTCATTGAAGAATTCATCTGCACTAGCGGTAAAAGTGTTTCCATTGTTATCATCTTCATCATAACTATTATTAGTATTATTATCATAGTTATTATCTTCTTTCTTTCTACCTATTGAGCGAATGTATGCGTTTAACATACGATGAATTTTTTCAATTTCTTCTATTAATTCATTTTGTGTTGTTTCGTCTATAAGACCTCTTTCGTTAGCTTTTATAGCCCAACCTTTGGTTTCTAATAAACAACCTCTTGAAATATAGCAATAATGTTTTTTGTCTTTAAAGTTGTATCTTCCGTAACCTGATGCAATGTTAGAAGAAATAGCATCTGCAGCTGTTACAAATGATTTTCCTACGGTTTCTTTGTTAAACCCTTCCCATTTTTCTACAATTTTCCACACGGTAGATTCTAGGTTTAGGCATTCTTGGTAAAGTTTAAGGTCTTCTAGTTTCATAATTTTTATAAAGTTTACAATTTAATAATTTACTTAGATAATCAACATGGCATCACCATAGGTGAAGAAGCGATATTTTTCTTTTATAGCTTCTTTATAGGCTTTCATCACATTATCGTAACCACCAAATGCAGTTGTCATCATTAACAATGTTGATTCGGGCATGTGGAAATTTGTTATCATACAGTTAGCAACACTAAAATCATAAGGAGGAAAAATAAATTTATTTGTCCAACCTTGGTAAGGCTTAAGCAACCCATCTGTTGAAACAGAAGATTCTATTGCTCTCATTGATGTTGTTCCTACTGCACAAATTTTTCTTTTTGCTTTTTTAGCATTATTTACTTTATCAACACACTCTTCATCAATAAAGGCTTCTTCTGAGTCCATCTTGTGCTTGGTAAGGTCTTCTACTTCTACCGTTCTGAAAGAACCTAAACCAACATGAAGTGTAACAAAAGCGAAATCTATCCCTTTTATTTCTAATCTTTTCATTAGGTGTTTACTGAAGTGCAATCCTGCAGTTGGAGCTGCAACTGCACCTTCGTTTTTAGCATATACTGTTTGATATCTTTCAGCATCTTCAGGTTCTACTGCTCTATTGATGTATTTTGGAATTGGTGTTTCTCCTAATCTATTGATGATTGCTTTAAAATCTTCGTAAGAACCATCGTATAAAAATCGAAGTGTTCTACCTCTTGAAGTGGTATTATCTATTACTTCAGCAACTAAATCATCATCACCAAAATAGAGTTTATTTCCAATTCTAATTTTTCTTGCTGGGTCAACTAACACATCCCACAAGTAATTTTCTCTGTTTAATTCTCTAAGTAAGAAAACTTCAATTTTGGCACCTGTTTTTTCTTTGTTTCCATACATTCTTGCTGGAAAAACTTTCGTGTCGTTCATTATCATTAAATCACCATCATCAAAATATTCAATGATGTCTTTAAACATACGGTGTTCAATTTCTCCAGTGTTTTTGTGTAAAACTAATAATCTTGATTCGTCTCTTTCGTCAGCCGGTTTATCGGCTAGTAACTCCGGTGGTAAATTGAATTTAAATTTTGATAATTTCATCTTTGTTTTTTAAGTACTAAATTGGTTAAAAAAATAAGTTTGCAAATGTAATAATATATCTATTAAATACAAGTGTATAAAAAGCTAATTACTGTCTTTTTTTAACTAAAAAAGCCTATTACTTAACTAAAATAGTAATAGGCTTTTTATTTTTGAAAACAATATTATTTTAAAGATTCTGCTCCTGCAACAATTTCTAAAATTTCGTTTGTAATTGATGCCTGACGAGCTTTGTTATAAACTAACTTAAGATCATTTATTAAATCAGTAGCATTATCTGTAGCTTTATGCATAGCTGTCATACGAGCTCCATGTTCTGAGGCCATAGAATCTAATAATGCCTTAAAAAGTTGTGTTTTTAGCGACTTAGGAATTAACTCATCTAAAATTGCTTTCTTTTCCGGCTCATAGATGTAATCTACTGTATTACTACTTGATGTTTCGTTTACTTCAGGAGGTAATACAGGCAAAAATTGTTCATTTTGCAAAATTTGTACTGCTGCATTCTTAAACTGATTGTAAACCAAAACCACTTTATCTACTTTTCTTTCAATAAAAAGGTTCATGATTTCCTCGGCAATAATCGAAGTATTTTCAAATGTAAGGTCGTCCCAAATTTTTTCGGTATCTGCTTTAAAAATCGGACTAAGTGAAAAACTCGTTTTCTTTACCGCATCTTTAAATTTTTTTCCGATAGGTAGAACGGTTACATTGCTATCTTTATAAGTTGTTTCGGCTAATTTAATTGCAGATTTAATAACGTTGTTATTAAATCCTCCGCAAAGACCTCTATTGGAAGTTATACCAACAATAAGTACATTTTCGACAGTTCTTTGGTCTGAAAAAGCTCCATCCATACTATCTAAACCAGCACTAATGTTTGATATAATTTCTTGCATTTTATTAGAATAGGGACGCATTTGAACAACCGCATCTTGGGCTTTTCTTAATTTAGCCGCAGAAACCATTTTCATTGCAGATGTAATCTGTTTTGTTGAATTAACAGATACAATTCTATTTCTAATTTCTTTTAAGTTTGCCATTTAGTTCGTAAAGTTGAAAGTTCATAAAGTTGAAAGTTTGTATAGAATCTGTCCTTTCTGCTTTATAAACTTTTTAATTTTTGACTTATTTATATTTAGCAGTTAATTCAGCACAAGCTTTATCTAATACAGAAGTAATACTATCATCAAACTTTCCTGCTTTTAATAAATCTAATGTATCTCTATGTTTGTTGTTTAAGAAGCTAATAAATTCTGCTTCGAATTCCTTTACTCTATCAACAGGAACAGCATTAATTAACCCTTTTGTTCCAACATAAATAATAGCAATTTGATCTTCAACAGTAAAAGGAGTATGTTCTGCTTGTTTTAAGATTTCAACATTTCTCTTTCCTTTGTTTAATACAGACATTGTTGCCGCATCAAGGTCAGAACCAAATTTAGCAAATGCTTCTAATTCTCTGTATTGAGCCTGATCTAATTTTAATGTTCCTGCCACCTTTTTCATTGATTTAATTTGAGCATTACCACCAACACGAGATACAGAAATACCTACGTTAATTGCCGGACGAACACCTTGGTTAAATAAATCAGATTCTAAGAAGATTTGACCATCAGTAATAGAAATTACGTTGGTTGGGATATATGCAGAAACGTCACCTGCTTGAGTTTCAATAATTGGTAATGCTGTTAAAGAACCTCCTCCTTTTACTAAAGGTCTGATAGACTCAGGTAAATCATTCATTTCTTGAGCAATACTATCAACATTAATAATTTTAGCTGCTCTTTCTAATAATCTTGAGTGAAGGTAAAATACATCACCAGGGTAAGCTTCACGCCCCGGTGGTCTTCTTAATAATAAAGAAACCTCTCTATAAGCAACTGCTTGTTTAGATAAATCATCATAAACAATAAGTGCTGGCCTTCCTGTATCTCTAAAGAACTCTCCAATTGCAGCTCCAGCAAATGGAGCATAGAATTGCATTGGAGTAGGGTCTGAAGCATTTGCAGCAACAATTACTGTATATTTCATTGCCCCAGCATTTTCTAATGTTTGTACAATGTTAGCAACAGTAGATCCTTTTTGACCAACCGCTACATAAATACAGAATACAGGTTCTCCTCTATCGTAAAATTCTTTTTGGTTAATAATGGCATCAATAGCAACAGAAGTTTTTCCTGTTTGACGGTCACCAATAATTAACTCTCTTTGACCTCTACCAATTGGAATCATTGCATCAATGGCTTTGATTCCTGTTTGCATTGGTTCAGCAACAGGTTCTCTGTAAATTACACCTGGAGCTTTTCTTTCAATAGGCATTTCATAAGTATCTCCTTCAATAGGACCTTTTCCATCAATCGGAGTTCCTAAGGTATCTACTACTCTACCTAACATTCCTTCACCTACATTAATAGAAGCAATTCTGTTCGTTCTTTTAACATTATCGCCTTCTTTAAGTCCTTCAGAAGAACCTAATAATACAGCACCTACATTATCTTCCTCTAAGTTAAGTACTATTGCAGAAAGTCCGTTATCAAATTCAATAAGTTCACCTGCTTGAACGCTAGATAATCCATAAATTCTAACAATACCATCACCTACTTGAAGTACTGTTCCTACTTCTTCAAGTTGAGTTTCTGTTTTGAATCCGGCTAATTGTTGTCTTAAGATTGCTGATACTTCAGCTGGTTTTACTTCGGCCATTTTATATTATTTTATCGTTATTATAGTTTTTAAAATTCTTTTACATAAGGGTTATCATCAAATTCCATCTCTAAGTTTAAGAGTTTTCTTCTGATGCTTTCGTCCAATTGTTTATCTTCTATTCTTAGAATTAAACCACCAATTATATCTTTATTTACAACTTCTTCTAATTCTATTGTAGCTTTTTCTGTTTTATTGATTTGAGCAATAATACTTTGTTTTTGCTCGACAGAAAGAGGTACTGCAGTAGTTACTTTTGCTATTTTAATATTATGATGTTCTTTATATAAACTGATAAAAGAAACCGCAATAGCATAAAGAATAGCTTCTCTTTTTTTTCTTAAAATAATTTCTACGAAAGCTTTCGTTACTTCGGAACTAAATGAGTTATAAAAAACCTCTTTGATAATAGCTTGTTTCTTATCTCCTCTAATAACAGGACTTTTAAGTAAGGTTATGAAATCAGGATTTTCATTACAAACATCCTTGATTAAGATCATATCTTTAATCAATGTCTCTAAAGCATTTTGCTCCTTTCCTAAGTCTATTAAGGACTTAGCATATCTTGATGCTACTTTCGAATCTAACATTTTAGGTATTAATTTAGTTGAATCTCATTAACAACACTACTAATCATAGAAGATTGTTTTGCTTCAGAAGAAAGTTCTTGTTTTAATATTTTTTCTGCAATTTCAATAGATAAAACAGCTACTTGATTTTTTAGTTCAGTAACAGCAGCCATTTTTTCATGCTGAATGCTTTCTCTTGCTGATGCAACAATTCTCTCTGCATCTTCATTAGCTTTAGTTTTAGCTTCTGCAATAATTTTATCTTTTAATGTACGAGCTTCTTTCAATATTTCGTCTCTTTCAACACGAGCTTCTTTTAATAAATCTTCATTAGCAGATTTTAATTCAGCCATTTCTTTTTTGGCTTCTTCAGCTTTATTCAAAGCATCTTCAATTGATTTTTCACGCTCATTTACTGCGTTTAGAATGGGTTTCCAAGCATACTTTTTAAGTAAAAAAAGTAACACTAAAAACAATAGTGTTTGCCAAAAAAACAAACCTACCGAGAATTCATTTATTAATTTTTCCATATTTTTTTATTAAATTTTAAGAATCAACCGTAACCAATCGTTACGGTTGATTCTAGATTAGTTAAACTGCAAATAATGCAGCAAATCCAATACCTTCAATAAGCGCTGCTGCAATAAGCATAGCTGTTTGAATTTTGTTAGTAGCCTCAGGCTGTCTCGCAATAGCGTCCATTGCTGAACCACCAATACGTCCGATACCAATACCGGCTCCGATTACTACTAAACCTGCACCTACAATCGCTGGAATTTCCATAATATATAAAATTTAAGTTAATAATTACAAATTAAATGATGATTTACCTTAATGGTGGTCATCATGTTCTGCCACTGCTCCTCCAAAATAAAGGGCTGTTAGCATGGTAAAAATATATGCTTGTAAAAAAGCTACTAATAATTCTATGATAGACAAAAACAATGTCAACCCTAAAAATGCTCCTCGTGCAAACCAATTTTGAAAAACAAATAGCAATCCTACTAAACTCATCAATACTATATGTCCTGCTGAAATATTTGCATACAAACGAATCATCAATGCAAATGGCTTTATAAAAACTCCTAACAATTCTATTGGAGCTAATACAAATTTCATTGGTACAGGTACTCCCGGCATCCAGAAAATATGTTTCCAATAATCTTTCTTAGAAGTAAATTGAGTAATTAAAAAAGTAATTAATGCCAAACAAAATGTTACCGCTATATTTCCCGTTACATTAATTCCAAGTGGTGTTAACCCTGTTAAATTAATAAACCATATAAAAAAGAATACAGTTAACAAGTAACTCATGTATTTTTTATAATGTTTTTCACCAATGTTTGGGATAGCAATTTCATCTCTTACAAACAACACTAATGGCTCCATAAATTTACCAACTGCATTAGGTATATGAGATTTTTTGTATGATTTAGCAAATCCTCTAAACAATAAAAATATAAGTAAAGAAATCAGCATTACACTAAAAACACTTTTTGTAATAGAAAAATCTAAAGGCTTAGCATTTGTTACATGATGATTTTCATCCATAGATAACGTTCCTTCAGCATCTGTTTTATAGATTTTATTGTGATAAATTTTATAGTAATTTCCTTTTGATTCAGCAACAGCTTCTCCATGATGAAATTTTGACGACATAAAAACGTGCAAGCCATTATCCCATAAAATTATAGGCAATGGAAATCCGTAATGTGTATTGGTAGTTTTATCTGTAAAAAGATGAAAATCATACGCATCTTGCAAGTGATGCATAATGTCTTGTTTAATTTCTGATTTAACACTGTTTTCTTCCTTTGCAACTTCCTCAGAAGCAATAGTTAACGATGGCGTTATTAACAATAAAAATAAAAGTAACTTGAATATTTTTTTTCCTTGCATATCAGTCTTCAAAAAAAGGTTGTTTAAAAACGCTGCAAAAGTAATTATTAATATCTATTTTCAAAGCATATTCAAAAAAATATTTACCACTTATTTCCAACCTCCTGAACCCCCTTTATTTAACAACCTAATCAGCACTATAGTTTCTAAAAAAAGACTCACTGCATATGGTATAAAAAAGGCTGCAAATTCTAATTTATCTACCTTACCATCTTCATGATAATCAGGATGAAAAAAAATGAAAAACACTACAAACTTTAGCATGCTTACTGCCATGAAAAAATAACCTAAACTTTCAGCAAATTTTTTTCTGAAATTGAATAGAAAAACAAAACTGCCAAGGGTGATACTAAAGTTAACGAAATAAGCTAAAATAATTTTATTACCAAACAATGGTAAGTCTAAGAAATATAAAAGAAAAAGGTGTCCACAAAAAACTACACCTAGAGATATTAATAACAGAAGAAAAAAATTAACAGTAACTCGGTTCATTGTTTTTCTTCATCTTCTTCTTGATTAATTTTATTTACTTGTTTTAACACTGTATATAGTGCTATGGCAACACTCAAAATAGTTAGCCCTATAGTAAACCATTTTTTATCGGAAGGATATTTTTCATCTAACAACTTGCCTGAGTATGCTCCTAAAAAAATAATCACCCCCATCTGAACTGCTATACCTGATAGCCTAGCAAACTTATTAAACGAGTTGAACTTCTTGGTGGGCTTCTTTTTTTGCTCCATTTAGTTGAGTATTGTTTCCATTGCCCATGTTACAAGTTCCTGAGAAGTTTGCTCCCGGTTCAATAGAAAGCTTTTTGGTGTTGATTTCACCAACTATGTTTGCTGTAGATTTTAATTGTAATAATTCTTCAACATATATTTTCGCATTGATATTTCCAGAAACATCAGCATTTTTGCATTTCACTTCTCCTTCTATTACTCCTGAATTGCCAACAACCAATTTTCCTTGAGAAACTAATGTTCCATTTAAAGCACCATCAATTCTAATATCACCTGAGCAAGTAATATTTCCTGTAATTTCAGTTCCTTTCTGAATAATATTAATTTCAGGACTGGTTATTTCTTGTGTTTTTGCCATCTTATTTGAGTTTTTGGTAAACATTATTTACGTTAATAAATTAAGTTTTCAGCGGACAAAGGTAATTTTTTATTCTTTTACATTAAAAAAATCTTTTTATTCACATCTAAAACATGGTTAAAATTAGCATATTTATTTTATGCTCACATCAAAATTCTTGTTAAAGAAGGTTAAATAATAAGGAATGTCTTTGTCTTTATAAAACAAATTAAAATTATCACTTGAAATAATAAAAGTAGGGTATTCTTTAGCGTTTAATTCTTGTAATGAGGTTTTGTTTAGGATTAATGCTTTGTAGTAATTAATCACTTTTTCATATCCTTTAATTGGTTTTATAATTATAATCTGACTTTTGGCATCTAAAAAAATACTTTTTACCGGCTCAAAAGTAAGGTCGCTAAAATTATTTCTATTAAAATCTACTATTTTATTTTTGTAAGTATTGAGCTCTTTGTCAATATTTGGAACCACGACTACAACTAAAAATTCTGTGTCAAAAACATGTTTATAAGGCACTTCTTTTTCCGTTTCAATATCAACTTTAATTCCTTCTTTCATCAATTTAAGAATTTTAACTGCCTCTGGTTTCGACTCGGATTCGGGATGATTTTCAATAAATGTTTCCAATGCTATTTTAAAAGTATCTCTCGGCATAGTATACCCTATTGATAATGCTGCCAAAAAATCAAATTTATCTTGAATATGATTCTCAGCAAAAATAGTTGTCGCCCTATCGCATCGCATAATAACTTTATCATAATGTCCGTCTTTAAAAAGCTCGTAAACAATAGAATAATAATTATCTACTCTTCGTCTGTTTTCTCTGGTTACTTGATTATAAGTAGGATCTAAAATTATTTTAGCATATTCACTTTCTGGGTAATTTCTGAGTACTAAATTTTTATACTTCTCCTCCATTTCATCATCTTTAATTAGTAAACTAATTCTATAAAGGTTAAACCAAGATGGAAGCACATAGCTTGATGTATCGTAATCTAAAATCAATCTTTCAAAAGATTTTATAGAGTGTGGGTAGTCTTGAAAGTCTTCTTTATAAATATTTCCTAATGCAAAAAGTGCCTCAATAATTTTATTGTGAGAAGCTTTCATTTTTTTATCCGTAAGTGGTAAAAATTGCAGGTAATATTCGGGAGTGGTTTTTTCGTTTACTTTTGTTCCACTTGTGTCGGTTTTAGAAGAATCATTTTCGTTTGCTATAGATTCCTCATCAGGTATTAAACTTTCTTTATTACTTCTTCTCCAATTGTCTTCTAATTTTCTATCTCCCCATTTTTTTCTAAAGTCCGAAAATCCAAACCCCATAGTATTTTGGTTATAGAAATACCATTCACCTTTGTTAGTTCCTCCACCCGGAACATTATTCTCCATAAAATCTACACTATTATTATTACTTTCGGCTAACTGCTTTTCTTGTTCCTCTTTTTCAGCTTTTGCAATTAAATCATCAATAACCTTAGTTCTAAATTCTACATCAGTTGCCATTCTTTGCAGACTATCTTCTTTTTGTACAATAACAATATTGTCCGCCAATTTTTTCAATGCTTTTGTTCGCATTTCAATTTTTTCATAGTCTTTATACTCTTTTGGCAATACAGTTAAACAAGTATCATAATAATTGTACGATTTTAAGTATTTAGGAATTTCATAAAAATATTGACCCAACCTTAAATAAGTTACTGCTTTTTGTTTAGTATTTGTGGTACTGTATGCAGCAGATTTTGTAAGATAATCTATAGCTAATGAATCTTTTTCTTCTTTAAAAGCAATATCTGCCAAAGCATAATAAATCTGATCTTTATAATCTTCATTCTTTTTATCTTTTAGCATTTTTCTAAGCATTTTTTTAATGCTACTCTGCCCTTCTCCTTCTGTATCAAAAGCTAATGCTCTACTGATTTTTGCATTAAAAAGCATTTCATACCCAGGCTTCAATTTTATTACTTTACTAAAATAAATAGAAGCTTGTTCAAACTCTTTTTGTTTTAGCCAAAGCTGAGCTAACACATAATTGAATCTTATTTTATGGTGTTTCTTCCTAGTAGTTTCCAATGCCTTTTCGAGGTGTTTTATGGCTTCTTCTCTATTGTTTACCCGAATATAATAATCAGCAAAAACAGCATTAAATTCGCTAGCAAACTGTTTAGGAATACTTTTCTTTTCTTCTATTTTTTTCAGGATAGCTTCCGCTTTATTCAATTCTTTTAATTCCAAATGAGTTCTTGCTAACCAAATTTGAGCTTCGTAACCGGGCGGTTTTTTATTATAGGCTTTCGCCACATATTCAAAAACTTCTAATGCAATATAAAATTCTTGTTTGTAAAAACGAGCCCTCCCCATTAACATATAACAATCATCAATCCACCTAACATGTTCTTCATTTCTAATATATATAGAGTGTCTATCAATTACATTAGTGGTTTTATCTATCACTCTTTCCATATTGGGAAACATGCTTTTAGATTTTGTTTCATCAGGATAAATAAATATTGGAATAAGCTCAGAAAAATCATCGCTGTGTTCTTCTCGCAGCTTTTTCACATCTGCTTTCATAATTTCTCGGGCATTAAAATACCCATTATACCTTGCTGTGGTATTATGATAAGCTCTTCTGGTAAAAGTATTTTTCTTTCTTGAACAAGAAGCAAGCACCAATAAAAGTGCAAATGTTATTAATATGACTTTGTTTAACTTCAAAAAATAAATTTTGTGTTGTATAACTACAAAATACAGTGTTTAGTATAAAAACATGCGAATGTACTTAAATTTATATAGTCTGCACAGTTACAAAAGTGCTATTTTTTATTTGGAGTTAATAAATATTTCTTAATTCATTTTCATTATTGCTTCATTTAAAAGTATATTTGTTACCTCTTAAAAAGTAGTATTTATTTATGGAAAATTACATTGTTTCAGCTAGGAAATACAGACCAGTAACTTTTGATACTGTAGTTGGGCAACATTCCATCACTTCTACTTTAAAAAACGCTATTAAAACAGCACATTTAGCACAAGCATTTCTTTTTTGCGGGCCACGAGGAGTAGGAAAAACTACTTGTGCAAGAATCTTAGCAAAAACCATTAACTGTTTTAATATTACTCAAAATATTGAAGCGTGCGATGAATGTGAATCATGCAAATCTTTTAATGAAGGACATTCTTTAAATGTATATGAACTCGATGCAGCTTCAAATAACTCTGTTGATGATATTAGAGCTTTGATAGATCAGGTGAGGTTTGCTCCTCAGCTTGGCACACATAAGGTGTATATTATTGACGAGGTACACATGTTATCTCAGGCTGCCTTTAATGCTTTCTTAAAAACATTAGAAGAACCTCCAAAACATGCTATTTTTATATTAGCTACTACCGAAAAACACAAAATTATCCCAACGATATTATCTCGTTGTCAGGTTTTTGATTTCAATAGAATTCAAATTGAAGATATTGCCAACCATTTGGCACACATTGCTGAAAAAGAAACTATTGAAGCTGAAAAAGAAGGTTTACATATTATCGCTCAAAAGGCAGATGGAGCCTTAAGAGATGCTCTTTCTATGTTCGACCAAATCGTTAGTTTTTCAGGAAATAAAATAACGTATCAGGATGTAATTGATAACCTTAATATTTTAGATTACGATTACTACTTTAAAATTACCGATGCTATTATTACTAACAACATTTCTAATGCGCTGTTAATTTTTAATGAAATATTAAATAATGGTTTTGATGGACATAACTTTATTAACGGATTATCTGAACATTTAAGAAACTTACTGGTTTGCCAAGATAATGCAACAGTTAATTTATTAGAAGTTGGTCCTTCTATTAAAGAAAAGTACTTAGAGCAATCTAAAAAAATAAATCTTAATGATTTAATTTCGTTTTTATCCATTACTTCCCAAACAGACACTACTTATAAAAGCAGTAAAAGTAAACGGCTTTTGGTAGAAGTTATGTTAATGCAACTATGCAGTAGAAACTACTCGCAAGACGAAAAAAAAAAGCCCATAATTAACCTCCCTTTTTCTAACAACAAAGAGTTAGCAAAAACTATTGAGAAGCATGAGGGTGTTGTTGTTCATCTTAAAAAAGAACAACCTCAACCAATACCAACGGCAGTTGTTAATGAACCAATAATCTCACTTAACAAACCTAAAACACCAACAATTGAAGAAAAAAAAGTAACTCACATTCAGCAATTAGATAGTTTTCAATTATCTGGAACAATTTCTATAAAAGAACAACTTGCTGGCAACAAAAACTCCGAAAAAAAAGAAGATAGCTCAGAAAAACCTACCACACCTTTCACAGAAGAAGCATTCTTAGCTCAATGGAAAATTTATAAGAATAAACTTTTAGCTGATGGCCAAATTATGTTTGCTTCGGCTTTTGAAAATGCTCCTGAAATTGACGGAGCATTGATAAAAGTTATTGTAGAAAATAAAGCCATAGTTGATGAATTCACTACTCAGAAACCTGATATTTTAGACTTTTTTAGAGCTACTCTAAACAATTATAGTATTGATTTCGAATTGAGTATTAATAAAGACAAAGCCAATAAGAAAGCGTTTACTCCCGAAGAAAAATTTGAAAAAATGTCAGGGAAAAATCCGATTTTAAAACTATTAAGAGATAGGTTAGATTTAGAGATTGGATATTAACAAAAAAGTCCCAATTAAATTGGAACTTTTTTTATTCTATTTAATACGTTTTTATGTTCCAAAAACACTACTTGCAACAAATTCGTGAGTTGGGTTAGTAATTAATACCGGAATTTCTGCATCGTTAGCAATTACTTCTTGTTCATCGCTACCAAAGAAATCAGGTAATAATGCTCCTTCTTGTGTATTTACAATAACAATTAAGTCTGCATCCATTTTAGCGGCATATCTTACTAATTGTTTTTTAAAATTTCCATCCCCTTCTACTGCTCTGTCTATTTCGTAAGGTAAATTTTTCTCATCGAAATATTTTTTAGCAAAACTTAATTCCTGATTTAATTTTTTCTTTAAAAACTCATCAGATTCAGAATCAGCAAAAATATGGATTCTGCTTTTAAAATGCTTAGCAATACTTGCTGCAATTTTTAATTTCTGTTTCGTCACATCTGCATGATCAATAGGCACAACTATATCATCATAAGTATCTGTTGCTGAAGGTTCTTTTTCTTGGACTACGATAAATGGTACTTTGGAATGAGAGATTACTTTTATAGCGTGGCTACCCAATATTTTTTGCATTCCTCTTGCTCCATGCGTTCCCATTACAATATATCCGGCAGAAATTTCTGATGCAACATCTCCAATATCTTCAAATATACTTCCTATTCTTACAACTACATGCATATTAACACCATACTTCCCTTCTGCTTTTAATGCAATCTCTTTTAGTTTTTCACGGGTTGGTTCAACTTCTTTTTGTTTTGACACAACATGTAAAAGATAAACATCACCATTATAAGATTTTGCTACTTGTGCAGCATGACTGATTGCACAATCTGCAACAGATGTAAAATCATGAGGAACAAGTACTTTATAAATTTCTTTATCCATAGAATTGTAGTTTTATTGAAATTATTCCGAACAAATATAATATTATTCTTATTATTTTGAAGAACTTATCAAAAAAGTTTTTATTAAATATCTTTTAATTTAAAAGTCTCCATAAACTTCGTAGTAAAATCTCCTTTTCTAAACTTCTCATCTTGCATTAATTGCTGATGAAATGGAATAGTAGTTTTAATTCCCTCAATAATATACTCATCTAACGCTCGTTGCATTTTTGTTATTGCTTCTTCTCTGGTCTGAGCTACGGTAATTAATTTAGCAATCATAGAATCGTAATAAGGAGGAATAACATAACTTGCATAAGCATGTGTATCGATTCTAATTCCATGTCCTCCAGGAGAATGATACGTTTTAATCACTCCCGGACTTGGTCTAAAATCATTAAAAGGATCTTCTGCATTGATTCTACACTGAATAGAGTGAAGTTGTGGGTAATAATTCTTTCCAGATATTTTATCTCCTGCAGCTAATTTTATTTGTTCTTTAATTAAATCAAAATTAATCACTTCTTCAGTAATAGTATGTTCTACCTGAATACGTGTATTCATTTCCATGAAATAAAAATCTCTATTTTTATCTACCAAAAACTCTACGGTGCCCACTCCTTCATATTTTACTGCTTTAGCAGCTTTTATAGCAGCTTCTCCCATTTTCTCTCTCAACTTATCGGTCATAAATGGCGAAGGAGTTTCTTCTACTAATTTTTGGTGTCTTCTTTGAATAGAACAATCTCTTTCTGAAAGATGACAAGCATTTTTACCATCTCCTGCAATTTGTATTTCAATATGACGAGGCTCTTCAATAAATTTCTCCATATACATTCCGTCATTTCCAAAAGCAGCCGCAGCTTCTTTTCTGGCAGAATCCCAAGCAGCTTCCATTTCCTCTTCATTCCAAATTACGCGCATGCCTTTACCACCACCACCGGCAGTAGCTTTCATCATTACAGGATATTTTATTTTTTTAGCCGTTGCTTTTGCATCTGCTAAATCTTTTAACAATCCTTCAGAACCTGGTACAACAGGAACTCCTGCTTTAATCATAGTAGTTTTTGCAGAAGCTTTATCTCCCATGGCATCAATCATTTCTGGTGATGCTCCAATAAATTTTATTCCATTTTCCTGACAAATTTTTGAAAATTTGGCATTTTCAGACAAAAATCCATATCCGGGATGAATAGCATCAGCATTTGTAATTTCAGCTGCTGCAATTATATTAGGTATATTAAGGTAAGATAATGAGCTTTGAGCTGGACCTATACAAACAGCTTCATCTGCAAATCTAACATGCAAACTATCTTTATCTGCAGTAGAATAAACAGCAACCGTGCTAATCCCCATTTCTTTACAAGTTCTGATAACACGCAAAGCTATTTCACCTCTATTTGCAATTAATATTTTTTTAAACATAATTTAAATTTGGAAATTAAACAATTTGAAAATTTGAAAACAAATCTATCTTAATAGATTACAGTTTATTCAAAATATTAATTTAACTTGGATCTACTAAAAACAATGGTTGATCATACTCAACAGGAGAACCATCATCGACTAAAATTTTAACGATTTTTCCGCTAATTTCAGCTTCAATTTCGTTAAACAATTTCATTGCTTCAATAACACAAACTACCGTTTCGTTTTTCACCTCATCACCAACACTAACATAGTTAGGTTTATCCGGAGAGGGTTTTCTATAGAAAGTTCCAATCATTGGAGACTTAATAGTAACATAATTAGCATCTTCACTTGGTGCTTCTTTTGCCGGAGCAGCAGGTGCAGCTTGAGGTTGTGCTTGAGCAGCAGCAGCTACAGGAGCTTGCTGAGCTTGTTGTTGCTGTTGTGGCTGAACAACTTCTTGTCTTATTACCTCAACAGTTGGCTGATTACCTCTTTTATAAGGAGGAGTTTTTATTGTGATTTTAAAATCTTTGTTTTCAATTTCTACCTCACTAACTCCCGATTTTGCAACAAATTTTATTAGTTCTTGAATTTCTGATGACTTCATAATTTATTTGTTTTTGTTATTTTATTTATTTGTATCGTAAGCCCATTTCACCCAAATAGCTCCCCATGTAAACCCACCACCAAAAGCAGATAAAATTACATTATCTCCTTTTTTAAGTTGATTTTCCCATTCCCATAAACATAAAGGTATTGTACCAGAAGTAGTATTTCCATAACGCTGAATGTTAAGCATCACTTTTTCATCACTTAACCCCATTCTTCTGGCTGTGGCATCGATTATTCTTTTATTTGCCTGATGTGGTACTAACCAAGCAACATCATCACTGGTTAGGTTATTTTTTTCCATAATTTCAGCAGAAACATCTGCCATATTAGTTACAGCAAATTTAAATACCGCCTGTCCTTCTTGATGAATGTGGTGTTCTTTATTTTTAACCGTTTCTATTGTAGGTGGGTAAGCAGATCCTCCTGCTTTTTGATGTAGGTGTTGAAATCCTGATCCATCACTTCTTAAGATAGAATCTTTCACTCCAAAGCCTTCTTCATTTGGTTCTAACAACACTGCTCCACATCCATCTCCAAAAATGATACAAGTCGTTCTATCTTCATAATCTACCAAAGCAGACATTTTATCTACTCCTACTACCACTACTTTTTTATGAGATCCTGATTCAACATATTTTGACCCTGTTGTTAATCCGTAAAGAAAACCTGAACAAGCAGCATTAATATCAAAGCCAAAAGCATTAGTTGCTCCAACTTTATCTGTTATAATATTGGCTGTTGCCGGAAAAATATGATCGGCCGTTACAGTACAACAGATTAATAAATCTATTTCTTTTGGAGAGATACCTCTTTTTTCACACAATCCTTTCACTGCCTCTGCAGCCATTACTGACGAGCCTTTACCTTCGCCTTTTAATATTCTTCTTTCTTGAATTCCTGTTCTTGAAACAATCCATTCATCAGAAGTGTCTATCATGGTTTCTAATTCCTTGTTTGTTAAAACATAATCAGGAACATAACCTTTAACAGCAGTAATTGCGGCAGTAATTTTACTCATAATTTAGTTTTGCTTTAAAGTGGGTATTCTATTTTGAAAATGATTTTCAAAATTAGAAGAGATTTATAAAAAACAAAAACTTACTGAATTAATTCAGTAAGTTTTGCTAGTCTTTTCTTAGATAGCTACTGTTTTTTCAACTGCTAACTTACCTCTGTAATAACCACAATCACCACAAACTCTGTGATAAAGAACTGGTGCTCCACAGTTTGAACAATTTACAACTGTTGGCGCAACAGCTTTGTAATGAGTTCTTCTTTTGTCTCTTCTCGTTTTCGAGGTTTTTCTTTTAGGATGTGCCATTTTTATTTAGTTTTCTGTTTTTAAATTTATTAGTTGAGCCCATCTAGGGTCGATTTCTGCTTCTTTTTGTTTTGTATTCTTTACTTGTATTTCTTTAAGTTTTTTTATTATCTCCGGATTACATTCACTTTTTTTGTGCTTTCTTCTCTGAGGAATATTTATTTGAATAAACTCATAAATGTATGGAGAAACATCAACTTGATGCTCACTTTCCGGCAAGATAACTATTTCATCCGTTCCTTCATACATTTCCTCTCCAAACTTTACAATTAAATGTTCCTCACATTCCACTTCAATATCTACCGGCTCCAAACATCTATCACAATCTACATTAATTTTTCCTTTAATAGAAAAATTTAGTAACATCATGGTTGATTGTTTCTCTAATACTAATTCTACTTCAAAACTTGCATCATTGTAATCTTCATTTTCAAACAAACTAAAGAACGTTTTGCCAACTTTAAAGTCAAACTGGTGAACTCCTTGTTTCAACCCTGAAAAATCTATCGTGTATTCCTTTTGAAACTTCACTTAATTCAGTATTAATGAAAGCGGACAAAGTTATGAATTAATTTCTTTGTAAAAAAAGTATAAAGTGTATTTTTTAATCTCTCTTAAATTCAAGATAAAAATCACTTGTTAATAACTCATAATCAAACGAATAAATATGCCTTTTATCAGTCTCTATAGTCAAATTTTCAACCACTAATACAGCTTCCTTTCTCGAAAACTCTAACAAAACTCGTTTGCAAGCTTTTTTTGGATTGGGAAAAACATTCATTTTCTTATTTAAATATAATGAATATTTTTTTGCAAGCTCAACAAAATGTTCTGCTTCTTTTGGTAACACGACCGAAAAAACACCTTCCGATTTCAACAAGCGATTAACATGAAAAGCCAGTTGTTCAAAAGGAAGTAGCGAATTCTGTCTAGCAATATTCCTTTTCTGTTCTTTAGACTGATAAGTATTATTAAAAAATGGCGGATTAGAAATTATGGTGTCGTATTTTTTATCGGGAGCATAATCTTGCAACGCTATATGATGAGCAAAAACACGATCGTTCCATTTACTATTAGCAATATTAATTGTTGATTGAATAAAAGCATTTTCTTCAATATCAATAGTATCTATCACAACATTTGGATTTCTCTGAGCCACCATTAAAGCCATCAACCCTGTTCCGCTACCAATATCCAACACATTTCCATCATTTATTTTTGCCCAAGCACCAAGCAATACACCATCAGTACCTACTTTCATGGCACACTTATCTTGTTCTATAAAAAATTGTTTGAATTGAAAGTCTTTACTCATCTCAAAGGTGATTTATTCCAAATAAATATCAATTAAGCCTTCGGGAGCATTTGTTTTGATTAGTTGTTTTTCGCGATTAACTTCAACAATAAAATCATCGCTAACAGGAATAAGAATTTCTTTATTATCAGGAGAAATAATTTCTAACACTGCCTGATGAGGATAATCCAACACTTGATTAATTATTCCTAAACTTCCTTTCTGCAAATCTTCAACAGCAAAACCTACTACTTCATGGAAATAAAATTTATTTCCTTTTAATGGTGGAAGCATACTTAAGGGCAAATACACTTCTTTAGCAACAAGGTTTTTAGCCTCATCAACTTCTTCTACACCATCTAATTTTATAACAACAGTATTGTTATTTTGCAAGGTTGTTTTGGTAACAAAAAAAGGAACCAGTTGGTTATCCATTTTGTTTATTCGGATAAAAACTGATTCCAATTTCTTGTAAGCATTTGGTTGATCAACATCAAGTTTCACAACCAATTCTCCATTTTTTCCATGCACTTTAGAAGTATAGCCTAAATAAAAGGTTTCTTCTATTTTCATGTATAATTATTAATCTTCTTTTTTCTCTTCTTCAGCAGAAGCCTCTTCAGTTGCCGGTGCTTCTTCTTTTACTTCAGCAGCTACTTCTTCAGCAGGAGCTTCAGTAGCTTCTTCTACAGCTTCTTCAGCTACAGGAGCTTCTTCAACCGGAGTATTTTTAGCAGCTATTTCAGCAGCTTTTTTATCTTTAGCTTCTTGCTCTGCTTTTAATCTAGCTTTTTCTTGCTCTTCCTTAGATTTAGAAAGGCTATCTTTTTTACCTTCAATTTTACCTTCTTTGTCTTTCATCCAAGCTTCGAATTTCTTATCTGCTTGTTCTTGAGTCATAGCTCCTTTCAACACCCCTCTATCTAAGTGGTCTTTGTGAAGCACTCCTTTATAAGACAATAATGCACGACAAGTATCTGTTGGTTGTGCACCTGTTTTTACCCAATACAATGCTCTATCAAAATCGATATCGATAGTTGCCGGGTTAGTGTTTGGATTGTAAACACCTAATTTTTCAATGAATTTCCCATCACGTGGGGCTCTTGCGTCTGCTACAACAACATGGAAAAAAGCATATCTTTTTTTACCGTGACGTTGTAATCTAATTTTTGTAGACATCTTCTAATGTTTAAAAATTGATAAATAAATAATTAGTTCTCCCAAAATAAATTGGGGCTGCAAATTTACAAATTAGTTTGAATTATACAACTTTTTAATTAATTCTTGTTAACTAAGCCTATTTATTCGTGTTTTTTGAATAAATTTTGATAACATTTGCCCTTCAAAATTACTTTATATCTTTTTTAATGTGCGGAATTAGCGGCTATATCTCCAACAAAAAACTTCCTTTATCGGCAATGATAAATACATTGCACCATCGAGGCGTTGATGCAACCGGAAATATTGAAAAAGAAATCAATAACCGCTATGTAGGTTTGGGTCACAACAGACTAAGCATTATCGACCTTTCGGAAAACGGCAATCAACCTTTTTCATCTCCCGATGGTAAAGTACATTTAATTTATAATGGTGAAACGTACAATTTTCAGGAATTAAAAACCACTTATTTAGCAAACGAAAAATTCACCTCCAGTTCTGATACAGAAGTATTGTTAAAACTCTATTTACTTAAAGGTATCGATTTCGTTCATTTGCTAAATGGCGATTTTGCTTTTGCTATTTTAGATGAAAACATCAACCAACTTTATTTGGTAAGAGATCGAGCAGGAGTAAAACCTTTGTATTTTCATAAAAATGAAACGTCATTAATTTTTGGTTCAGAAATTAAAGCCATTATAAAAGCAGGAGTTCAACCTCAACTAGACACCGAAAACCTAATGAATTATTTTGTTTTCAAGTATTCTCCGAAATCGGAAACCTTGTTTAAAAACATTTTTAAACTTCCGCCTGCTCATATTGGTACTTTCGATTTTAATTCGGGAACTTTTGAAACAACTGCTTATTGGCAACCAAAAAAGCAAAGTAATTATAGCAATATCTCTTATCCTGAAGCTCAAGAAGAACTCCGTAACTTAATGCAAGACGCTGTTGAAAAAAGATTAATTTCCGATGTTCCTATTGGCACTTTTCTATCCGGTGGAATTGATTCTTCTGTTATTGCCTCTTACCTAAAAGACAATACTAATATTAAACATTATTGTGCAGGAAAGGCTCTTGAAGATTTAAAAAAAGAAGGCACTACCTCTGATTATTACTATGCTGAAAAATTAGCCAACGAATGGAACTTATCGCTTTCTAAAATTGCTATTGGAAGCGACAATACCACACTTGAAAACATTAGAACAACCATTCAATACAGTGATGATTTAATTGCTGATGGTTCTCAAATTCCTTCTTACCTAATTACACAAGAAGCGGCTAAACACTCAAAAGTTATTTTATCAGGCATGGGAGCTGACGAACTTTTTTTAGGTTATGCCGGACATCAACTCGCATTGATAGATGGTTGGCTGCACAAAATGCCTTTATCGGTAAAAATTTCTCATGTATTGGCTAATCTCGATCAAGGAAAAGGAAAGTTTAAAGCTTTTAGAAGGTATTTACATAAATTGGGGAAATACCATAACTACCCCAATTACCGATTTGGCATTTATACCATTGTAGGAGATTTTGAAAACGCAGCAAGTGTTTTTGGCAACAACAAAGAAAAAACCATTGATTTACTTTCTTCTTATTTTCCTGAAGAACAAAACCCGTTTGATGCTTTTACTGATTTTGAACACGAAAATTTCTTACAAAAAAATGTAGCTTATTTCGATAGAATGACCATGGCTAATAGTATTGAAGCTCGTGTACCTTTTTTAGATTACCGAATTATAGAGTTGGCTTATGCCCTGCCGAGAAATTACAAACTCAATAAATTTGGAAAAACCAAAGCTGTTTTAAAAGATGCTTACAAAACTGCTTTACCTAACTATATCACCAACCGAAGAAAAGCAGGTTTTGGCATGCCCTTGAGAAGTATTTTTAGCTCCGAAGAAAAAATAAATGAACTCCTCGACAAAGACTTTTTTCATCAAATCGATGGATTTTCAATGGTAAATATTGAACGTATTATCCAAGCTCATTTGCGAGGTGAAGAAGATAATTCTGCACTTATTTACGCTCTTATTTCTTTTCAGGAATGGTATAAAATGTATATTGATAACTACTCATAAAACTTCTTAGACGCATTCCAATACACATCCATTTCTTCCAGTGTCATGTCGCTTAGCGTTTTACCCTCTTTTTTAGTTTCGGTTTCTAAGTATTGAAAACGGTTAATGAATTTTTTATTGGTTTTTTCCAAGGCATCTTCAGGATTAATGTTCAAAAACCTTCCATAATTTACTACTGCAAAAAGTAAATCACCATATTCTGCTTCAATACGTTCTTGGTTTTGAGCATCCACTTCTTCTTTTAGCTCATCCATTTCTTCTTTTACTTTTTCCCAAACTTGCTCTTTGTTATCCCAATCAAAACCTACACCTCTGGCTTTATCTTGTATTCTTATGCATTTTATTAATGCCGGAAGCGATTTTGGTACGCCTTCCAACACAGATTTTTTCCCTTCTTTCAGTTTTAATTTTTCCCAATTGGATTTTACTTCTTCTTCATCTTTAACAGTTACATCGCCATAAATATGAGGGTGACGATGAATTAATTTCTCACAAACACCATTTAACACATCTGCCATATCAAAATCATTGGTTTCTGAACCAATTTTAGCATAAAAAACAAGGTGTAACATTAAATCGCCTAACTCTTTTTTAATTTCTTCCATGTCGTTATCCAAAATGGCATCGGTAAGTTCATAGGTTTCTTCAATGGTTAGGTGACGAAGACTTTGCATGGTTTGTTTTTTATCCCACGGACATTTTTCTCTCAGTTCATCCATAATGATTAACAAACGTTCAAAGGCTTTTAATTTTTCTTGCATCATAAAAAATGGTATTTCGGTTTTATCTTCTATTTTTGTTTAGTGGTAAAAATGATTTTCAAATATCGACTATTTTTATGTCTTTTACTTAGTTGGCAAACATCATTTTCTCAACAGAGCGTTCCTGAATTTGGAATTGAAGAAACCGTTCATTATGGTTCTATCTTACCTCATCGCCCAATAGTAACCGAAATTATTGAAGGACATTCTTTTATTTATGAAGTTTCTTTTTATAAAAATACTACTGGAAATAAAGCGTGGCAACAACTCTTTAATTACCCAAAAATTGGTATCTCGGCCATGTATCTAAATTTAGGAAATAAAGAAGAGTTGGGTAATTCCTTTGGCATTTTCCCTTATATTCAAATTCCGTTGAGCAAACGAAAAATTAGATGGGAACTTCGTTTTGGATATGGTTTCGGTTATGTAGAAAAACCTTTTGACCGTGCAGATAATTATAAAAACATAGCCATAGGTTCTAGGTTTAATGCACTCATAAATGTAAATTCTTTATGGAAAATCCAGGCTTCTAAACATATTGCTTTTTCTGGGGGTATTTCTTTAGTCCATTTTTCTAATGGTTCTTTTGTACGTCCAAACTTAGGTTTTAACGTCTTTTCATTAAATACAGGTGTTTCTTATAGTTTCGGTAAGGATAAAGACATTCAAACAACTACCCTTCCTAACAAAGAAAAAACATGGGAACATTTTATAGTTGGCAATACCGGATTAAAAGAAATCCCTCCCGTAGAAGGTCCTAAATACTACATCGCAAATATTGCTTATAACATAGTGAAACCGATTAATAATAAAACCTCTTTTGGTTTTAGTGCTGATGTTTTTTACAACAAATCAATAGAAGCATTAATTGAATATAATGACAATGTAGAAGCATCAAAAGCTGATAATTTAAGAACCGGACTTGGAGTAATGTATGGAATAAACATAGGAAACATAATGCTTTCTCTACATATGGGCGGATATATTTTACCAAATTACAAAGAGGATGGTTATTTTTATCATAGAATAAACTCTAGATATAAAATAAACGACAACTTATTTTTTAATTTAGGATTAAAAAGTCATTGGGCGGTAGCTGATTTTATTGAAGTAGGTATAGGGTTTAAATTAAAATAAATGCAACCTGTTTTAAAATATAGAATTTTCTTTTTTGCAATTATTATGATTGTGCTAAATGCTTGTGTAAAAGAAAGTGCTTGCATTAAATCTACCGGAAAACAAGTTGTAGAAACAAGAATTATTGGGAATGACATTACACATATTATTTTAAAAGATAAATTGAATTTGGTGCTCCGTCAGGATAGTACTCCTTCACTTACTATTGAAGGCGGAGAGAATTTATTAAAATATGTTAGAGCCAGACAAAAAGGAACGGAATTAGAATTGAAAAACGATAACAAGTGTAATTTTTTAAGAAGCTACAAAGAAGAAATTACAGTTTACCTATCCTTACCTAATATAAAGTACATCAATTATACAGGCTTTGGAAATGTTAGTAGCTTAGGAGAACTAAAATTAGACGAATTTACTTTTGAAACACGCAACGGAACAGGAAGCATTAATCTTACAATAGATGTTCAAAAAATAAATATTTTACAACATACCGGTCCGGCAGATTTCACTTTAAGTGGAAAAGCTAAGTTTACTTATTTATTTTCAGGAGGTTCAGGATGGTTAACTTGCAAAAATTTAATTAGTGAGAACGCTCATGTCAATCATGATGGTACAGGAGATATAACTCTAACAGCAACAAATAGTTTACTCATAGAATTAACCTCATTGGGAAACATTGAATATTACGGAAACCCGAGCGTTACTATTAGTCAACAAAGCGGAAAAGGAAAACTGATTAAGAAATAAAATTTATTTTCCTAAAAGTGCTTTTTTCAAATTTTTATCAGCAGGTACATCAGAAAGCCAAATGCCAAATAATGCTTTTTTAAATTCAAGTCCTTCTATTTTTGCCATTAGTTTGCCATTTTTAAGCACTAAGGTTGCCTTATTGGGAACATAAAAAATATCAAATACATCACCTTTTTTTATTTCATCTTTAAACGCTCCAATAAACTGATCTATTTCTTTTTGGATGGAAGCAGTTTTTCCATTAGTAGAATTTTTAAAGCCTTCATTAACGGCACTTATCATTTTATCACTCGTAATTAATGAAGAAACAATTTGCAATTTTATAGCGATATGTTCATTGGCTTCAACAATTTTTTTAGCATCAGTAGATTTAGTTTTAATATATAACCCTGCCACATACATATCCATAAATAACTTTACTCTGGCACCTGCCCCATTAAGCTCTAATTCTGTTTCGCCAACTTTTACTTTTTTAGGCATGGTAACATCGCCAATAGTAATTTGAGCTTGAGTTATAGTTGTTGTCAAAATCAGTAAAACAAGTAACAATAATTTTGAATTTTTCATAGCTTTTAGTTTATGTCGTTGGTAAATCTCCTTCTTCAGGTTTATTTTTATCTCTAATCTCTAAGTTTATATCTTCTAAATCCTCTTCACTTGTTATTTTTTTGTCTGCTTTGGCATGAGCAATACTTACATTTAACTCATAACCAATTAACAAAACTAAGGAATTAAAATAAATCCACAATAACACAACTATTAAAGTACCAATAGAACCATATACCTTATTATAATTTGCAAAGTTATTTACATAATAACCAAAACCTGTAGATATTAATATTGCCAAGCCTGTAGCTAAAGTAGAGCCTGCCGACATAAACCTAAATTTTCCTCCTTTTAAATTCCCAAAATAATAAATAGAAGATATTCCCGTAAAGAACAATATAAGTAAGGTTGCCATTTTAATTACAGCAAGTGTTCCTAAAGAAATATTGGCAGGAAGCCACTCCTGAATTATTAAATAATTAATAATAACCTTATAGAAAATCATTAAAAAAATAGCTAAAACCATTAATACCGTAAGGATTCCTAATATTAAAAAAGAAGTGAGTCGTTGTTTAACAAATCCTATTTTTTTTTGTAGTGAATGATAAGAATGATTAAACTCTTCTATCATGGAATTAACACCATCGCTGGCAAAATACAAAGCAAAAATAAACCCTAATGAAAGTAAGGTATCATGCCTTTTATGCACTAAATCATCCATGGTACTTCTAGCCATTTCATAAGCATCATCAGGTAAAAGTCCTTCTAAAAGAACCAATAAATTATTATAAAAATCTTCAATAGGAATATAGGGTAGTAATGATAATAAAAAGATTAATGCCGGAAAAATAGCTAAGAAAAAACGAAAAGCTAATGCCGCTGCTCTTGTGGTTAAAGAGCTTTCTTGCATACCTTTAAATAGAAAAGTTAATACTTCAAACAGTGGGATTCCATCAAAACCGGGCAAAACTATTTTTTTCGACCAAGCAATAAGTTGCTTCACCACTTTTAAATCAAGTATTTTTTTTACAATTTTTGATGCCATACAGCTAAAATAAAAAAAGCCTATGTTTTTTCAAACGTAGGCTGTAAAAATATTTCTTAAAAAAGAAAAGAACAAACTTAATTACTCTTCAGCTTTTCTTAACTTCTCAACATAGATAGCTTTAATTTTCTGTGCTCTGTTAATTACAGAAGGCTTATCATACTGTTTTCTATTTCTCAATTCTTTGATAGTCCCAGTTCTTTCGTACTTTTTCTTGTACTTCTTTAAAGCTCTTTCGATGTTTTCACCATCTTTAATCGGTATAATTATCATTCCTATTGTGTTTTTAAAATTATTAAAAGGGCTGCAAATTTAAAGATAAAATTATAATCTGCAAGTTTTTTTATTTTAATATTTCTCTTGATATAACTAATTTTTGAATTTCTGATGTCCCTTCTCCAATAGTACAAAGTTTAGAGTCTCTATAAAACTTCTCTGCCGGAAAATCTTTAGTATATCCATAACCTCCAAAAATTTGTACTGCGTCTGTAGAAACCCTAACAGCAACCTCAGAAGAATAATATTTAGCCATTGCAGATACTTTAGTAACAGGCAATCCTTTATCTTTAAGGTCTGCTGCTTCATAAATTAACAATTCTGACGCTTCAATATCAGTTGCCATATCTGCTAACTTAAAAGCAATTGCCTGAAATTGAGAAATTGGTTGATTAAATTGTTCTCTCTCTTTAGAATAAGCTAAAGCAGCTTCATAAGCTCCTTTGGCAATTCCTAATCCTAACGATGCAATTGAAATTCTTCCACCATCTAAAATCTTCATTGCCTGAATAAATCCTTCTCCAACATTTCCCAACACATTATCTTTATGCACTCTACAATCTGCAAATATTAATTCAGCAGTTTCGGATGCTCTCATTCCTAATTTATTTTCTTTTTTTCCTGATGAAAAACCCGGAGTTCCTTTTTCAATAACAAAAGCAGTCATCCCTCTTGAATCACCTTTTTCACCAGTCCTAGCAATTACTACTGCAATATCTCCAGAAATAGCGTGAGTAATAAAGTTTTTAGCACCATTTAGCACCCAATAATCGCCATGTTGTTTAGCGGTGGTATTCATTCCTCCAGCATCAGAACCTGTATTATGTTCTGTTAATCCCCAAGCTCCAATCCATTCAGCAGTTGTTAATTTAGGTAACCATCTTTTTCTTTGCTCTTCATTGGCAAACATATAAATATGGTTGGTACAAAGAGAATTATGTGCAGCAACTGAAAGTCCAATAGAACCACAAACTTTTGCAATTTCAGAAACTACCACAACATATTCACTGTAACTCATTCCCGAACCACCATATTCTTGTGGAACAACTGCTCCCATTAAGCCTAACTCTCCGAGTTTTTTAAATACTTCTACAGGAAACTCTTGATTCTCATCCCATTCCATCATCTTTGGACGAATTTCTTTTTCTGCGAAATCTCTAATCATGTCAGCAATCATTCGCTGATTTTCTGTATATTCAAAATTCATATTATAATAAGTTAAGTTACCTTCTTTATTTCTAGAATGAAATTAAGTTGATAATATTGTTTGTATATTTTTTTAATTTTTCACTTCCTTTTAAAAATTCCAATTCCACTACAAAAGAAAAACCGGATACGTTGGCATGTTGCATTTGTATTAATTCTGCTGCTGCTGCTGCTGTCCCTCCTGTTGCCAACAAATCATCATGAATCAACACATTCCAATCTTTTTTTACCACATCTTGATGCATTTCCATTGCGGCTGTTCCATATTCTAACTCATATTCATAAGAAACAGTTTTATATGGTAATTTACCTCTTTTTCTAATCGGAATAAATGGAATATTTAATTTGTTAGCCAATAAAATTCCGAAGAAAAAACCTCTGCTTTCAATTCCTACAATAGCATCTAAATGCATTTTTTCTGTTTGTTTTGCCAACTCATCTACAATTTCCGAACAAAGTTGTTGATCTAAAAAAATGGGAGTAATGTCTTTAAATAAGATACCTGGCTTAGGAAAATCAGGCACTTCTCTTATGGCTTTATCTAGTTTTTCACGAATCATTTTCGATTTTTTATCGGCTTACAATTTTAAGCACTTATTGTTTGGCTGGCAAGTGTTTTCAAATTATTTTTTTAGGTGTTGTAGCTATAAAGTCTTTCAAGTAAAACGGTTCAAAATAAGCTACATCTTCTAACTGATTATTAATTAGTTTCTTTAACGCTAATTCATTAATTTCTATGGCTGATGGTAATACATTTTTATTAAACAAAGCATTTTTATTTTCTGCAAATAATGTTTGGCATTTTTGTGCACCATCGCCAAAAAACAATATTTTTTGGTCAGTTAAAAATTTGCTGAAAGAATTTTCATCAATTATTTTAGCTGAAATGGGTTCTATTAACTCATTGTTAGCATCATAAATAGCAGTATAAACCTCCATTCTTCGGGCATCTATCATCGGACAAAAAAGCAAATTCTTATCTGTGGTTTGTTTTGCCATACGCAATGCCATTGCTTGTAAGGTGTCTATTGCAATTAATGGCTTATTCAACGCATAACACAATCCCTTTGCTGAAGAAACTCCAATTCTCAATCCGGTATAAGAACCAGGTCCTTTACTTACCGCTATGGCATCAATATCATTAAATTTTATATTCACTTTTTTTACCACTTTTTCTATAAAGTTGGTTACATTTTCGGCATGACTATATTCTCCTCCAAGCTCTTCAATAGCCAATAACTCATTGTCTTTAGAAAGTGCAATTGAACAAACTTTTGTTGCTGTTTCTATTCCTAATAGTATACTCATTTTAATTCTCCATAATTTTAATTTCTACTCTTCTGTTAGCACTCATTTCTGCTTCCGACTTCGGGTTTGGATGCAACATTTGCGTATTGCCATAACCAATAGAGGCAATTCGGATAGCTTCAATTCCGTTTTCAATTAAATATTCTTTAACTGCTTTTGATCTATCTTCAGAAAGAGTTTGATAGTCTTTTGTATTTCTTTGGTTAGGACCATTTACGTGTCCTTCCACTTCTATTTTTACATTTTTATTAATTTCCATAAAAGCTAATAAAGCTTTTAAATCGCCCGAAGCTTGAGGTAAAAATTTAGCTTGGTTGCCATAAAACTGAATGTTTCTTAAGTTTACTTTTCTGCCTTTTTGTATTTTCTCTAATAATACGGTTTGACTAAAAGTAGTCCTGTTTGAAGTAATGGTCACTTCTTCAGAATAAATTAAATAACCCGGAGAATTGGTGCTAATTGTAAGCTTATATTTACGTTGAGGAACGTCAACAGCATACGTCATAATATTACTTTTTTCTACCAATTTTTTTCTCAATCCATCAATAATAATATTACCGGCAACAGGTTTATTAGTTGTTTTATCTTTTATTTCAATACTCAACGAAAGTATATTGGTTTCAGGTATTGCTTCTTCAATTATTAGCTCAGGTTTTTCTCCTGCTACATTAATGGTTAAAGAATGACTTCCTCCTGCTCTTTTAGAGTTGTTTACCACCAACACATATTGTTCGTCTTTTTTAACTAAGAGCGATTTACTGTAATTATCGTTAATTCCGGCAGTTACAAAAGGCATGTTTCCATCTTTAGAAATTCCTGTATTAGCACTTCTGGAAAGGTTACTCCGTATAGGGGCGATTTTTTTAGCTTCAATTCTTTTACAAAATAAATTTTTATGCTCAAACAACAAAAAATCCCAATCGTTCCCTTCATCAAGAGATAGAATATCAAATGATAATTCTCCATCATAAGGAATGGATATTAAATACCAAATGGTGTTTTTTTCAATTTCAAAATTTAGTGAGTCGTATAAATCATTGCTTTCAAACTCTAAGGTTTCCCCATAACCCGAAATATTTTTGGCTTCATAAAATGTATCTGTAAGGTGCAAGATTTTAGAACAATCGGCATATTGAGCATGACTATTGTTTAAGAAACAAAAAAACAACACTAATATAACTATGTGATAAATCTTTAACATAAGCAATCCACAAAATTAAGGATTGTTTATAAAAGAAATTTTCGAGCCAAAAGAAATAGTTTATCTACTTTTTTCATTTTCCAAAGCTTCATCTACCAAGGTAAGTTCTCTGAACCATTCTTCTCCAAACCTTCTGATAAGCGGTTCTTTTAAAAATTGATAGGTTTTTACTCCAAGCTCTTCTCCTAATGTGCAAGCATCTTTACAAATATCCCAATAGGCATAATTTACTGCGGTATAATCTGCAATTTTAGACAACCTTACAGGAAACAAATGGCAAGAAATGGGTTTTTTAAATGATGTTTTTCCATCTACGTAAGCCTGCTCAATAGAACATTTGGTAATGTTTTGTTCATCAAAAAAAACAAAAGCACATTCTTTTCCATTTACCAATTGAGTAACATAATCGCCATCGGTATCCACAGTATATAAATCTTCTTCTAAAGCAGCTATAGATTTTTCTGACAAATAAGGTTTTACTACTTCAAAAACATTTTCTAACTCCTCTAATTCTTGATATTCTAAAGGTGCTCCGGCATCTCCTTGTACGCAGCAAGCTCCTTTGCAAGCACTAAGATTGCACACAAATTTTCTTTCTAAAATTTCTTCGGAAACAATGGTGTCTTGGATTTGGATCATTCTATAATGTTAATTGGAAATTAAATAGTTAGGATTAAAGATTTTTTAGGACGTGGATGGTTTTTTCCAACATATCATCCGTAAAATTCAAATGCGTTACCATTCTGATTTGTTGTGGACCAAAAGCGATAGTTAAAATACCTTTTTGTTTTAGCTTTTCGATGATATCCGAATGAAGGTATTTAGCATTGATATTTGCCACCACAATATTGGTATCTATAGGCATAAGACTATCTACAAAGGGTAAATTTTGCAAGGCCTCACCCAATAATTTTGCTCTTTTATGATCATCTTTTAATCGCTCTACGTTATTTTCTAAAGCATAAATTCCTGCCGCAGCAATAAATCCTGCCTGACGCATTCCTCCGCCAAATATCTTTCTTATTTGTCGGGCTTTTTTTATGTCTGCTTTGCTCCCTACCAACAATGAACCCACAGGAGCTCCCAATCCTTTCGACAAACAAATAGAAATAGTATCAAAAGCATTACCGATATCTTTGGCAGTATAATCACTTTCTACAATGGCATTAAAAATTCTAGCTCCATCCAAATGAAATTTCAATCCTTTTTCTTTACACAAAGCAGCAATTTCTTTCATCTCATTAAGACTATAAATGCTCCCGCCACCTCTGTTCATAGTATTTTCCAAACTCACTAATTGCGATTCAGGCTTGTGTACATCATCCGGATTAATGGCTGCTAAAATTTGATTCGCTGTTAACCTGCCTCTGTCGCCCGAAATAAGTTTAGTTGCCAACCCTGAGTTAAATCCAATTCCTCCGCCTTCGTACTGATAAATGTGAGAAAGTTCATCACAAATTACTTCTCCGGGGGAGTTCGTATGAATTTTTATGGCTATTTGATTGGTCATAGTCCCTGATGGACAAAAAATACCAGCTTCTTTGCCAAACATTTTTGCTGCCAACTCTTCTAGTTGGTTAATGGTTTCATCTTCACCAAAAACATCATCGCCTACTTTGGCGTTCATCATTGCCTCCAACATGACTTTAGTAGGCTTGGTTACCGTATCACTTCTTAAATCTATAAACATAAAGCAAAGGTAAATTTTTAATTTATTTTATTGGTATTAACTATGATTATAAAATTTATGTAAAATTCGAATTTTTCAATAAAAAAGCCTCTAAATCAAACGAATTAGAGGCTTTTTTGTATTTAGTTTACTTCTTATGAAGCAGCTTGTAACTTTATTAAATTCAATGCAGAACCTGCTCTAAACCAATCTATTTGTTGTTGGTTATAAGTATGGTTCAATTTAACTTGTTCTTTAGTTCCGTCTGCATGAGCTAACTCTAAAGTTAATTGTTTGTCAGGAGCAAAGCCAGCTAAATCAATAAAGTTGAAAGTATCATCTTCTCTAACTTTATCGTAATCTGCTTCATTAGCAAAAGTCAATCCTAACATCCCTTGTTTTTTAAGGTTAGTTTCGTGGATACGAGCAAAAGATTTAACAATAACAGCAACAACACCTAAATGTCTTGGCTCCATTGCAGCATGTTCTCTAGAAGAACCTTCTCCATAATTATGGTCTCCTACAACAATACTTGGTACTCCAGCAGCTTTGTAAGCTCTTGCTGTTGCAGGAACTTCTCCTTTTGTACCTGTTAATTGATTAACTACTTCATTAGTTTTTTCACCAAAAGCATTTACAGCTCCAATTAACATATTGTTTGAGATATTATCTAAATGACCTCTATATCTTAACCAAGGACCCGCCATAGAAATATGATCGGTAGTACATTTACCTTTAGCTTTAATTAATAGTTTAGCTCCAGTAATATTTTGCCCATCCCATGGTTTAAAAGGCTCTAATAATTGTAGTCGTTGAGAATCCTCGTTAACTAGAATTTCAATACCACTTCCGTCAACGGCAGGAGCTTGATAACCGTTATCTTCCACATCAAAACCTTTACTTGGTAATTCATCACCGGTTGGAGGATCTAATTTCACTTGTTCCCCTTTATCGTTTGTCAATGTGTCTGTAATCGGATTAAACCCTAAATCTCCTGAAATAGCAATTGCAGCAACCATTTCAGGTGAAGTTACAAATGCATGTGTATTTGGGTTTCCATCAGCTCTTTTAGAGAAGTTTCTATTGAAAGAATGAATGATGGTATTTTTTTCTTGTTTGTCAGCACCAGCTCTGTCCCATTGTCCAATACATGGCCCACAAGCATTGGTAAAAATGGTAGCGTTCAAATCTTCAAAAGGTTTTAATAATCCGTCTCTTTCAGCAGTATATCTTACTTGCTCAGAACCAGGATTAATACCAAATTCAGATTTTGTTGTAAGTCCTTTTTCAACAGCTTGTTTAGCAATTGAAGCAGCTCTAGCCAAATCCTCATAAGAAGAATTCGTACAAGAACCTATTAATCCCCAATCTACTTTTAAAGGCCAATCGTTTTTAGTTGCTTTTTCTCTCATTTCAGCAATAGGAGTAGCTAAATCCGGAGTAAAAGGACCGTTTACATGAGGAGATAAAGTTGATAAATCAATCTCTATCACTTGGTCAAAATATTTTTCAGGATTAGCATAAACTTCATCATCACCAGTTAAATGTTCAGCAACTTTATCCGCTAATTCAACAACATCAGCTCTATCTGTAGCTCTTAAATATCGTCTCATGGCATCATCATAACCAAAAGTAGAAGTAGTAGCTCCTATTTCTGCACCCATGTTACAAATAGTTCCTTTCCCTGTTGCAGAAAGTGATTTAGCTCCTTCTCCAAAATATTCAACAATAGCACCTGTTCCACCTTTAACGGTAAGAATACCTGCTACTTTAAGGATAACATCTTTTGCAGACGTCCATCCATTCATTTTTCCGGTTAATTTAACCCCAATTAATTTAGGAAATTTAAGTTCCCACGCCATTCCAGCCATTACATCTACCGCATCAGCTCCACCAACACCAATAGCAACCATTCCTAAACCACCTGCATTTACAGTATGAGAATCTGTTCCTATCATCATTCCTCCCGGAAAAGCATAATTTTCTAACACTACTTGATGAATAATACCTGCTCCCGGCTTCCAGAAACCAATTCCATATTTGTTACATACAGAACTTAAAAAGTTAAATACTTCGTTGTTTTTATTTAATGACTCTTGTAAATCTTTAGTTGCTCCAACTCTTGCCTGAATAAGGTGATCGGCATGAGCAGTTGAAGGAACAGCTACTTTGCTTTTTCCGGCTTGCATAAATTGCAATAAAGCCATTTGAGCCGTTGCATCTTGCATTGCCACTCTATCGGGAGCAAAATCTACATAAGATTTCCCTCTTTCAAAAGAAGTTGTTGCCACGCCATCCCAAAGATGAGCGTATAATATTTTTTCTGATAAAGTTAGTGGTTTACCCACCACATTTCTTGCTGCAGCAATTCTAGAAGGAAACTTCTCATATACTGCTTTAATCATTTCAATGTCAAATGCCATGATACGTTAGTTTATAATTTATAAATGAATAAAATACTTGTAAAATGAAGCTTGAAGTGAATAAATACTCTTGCCAACGCCAACTTAACCCATGATGGATATTCCAACTCTTTTGCTTTCTTGCTGCGAATTTACGAATTTTTGATTGCTTACAAAAATATATTTTAGAAAGTTTACTAATTTTTGAATGCATCACCCAAAACGTTAAATCTTTTTAAAATTTACTGCTTTAAAAAATACATACACCTAAATTAGTTACATTTGTAACCTTTTTAAACTACTAAATAAATTAATGATTAATCAAAATATATATGGATATGAAATGGCTCGTATTTCAGAAGTTTATCTAAGTACATTGTCATCTATTATGAAGCCTTTTGGTATCGAAAGGTATTTTGCTCCATTGCTTTTTTTATGTGAGAATAGTGGAAAGGTTACCCAAAAAGATTTAGCTGAAGCATTAAAAAGAGATAAAGTTTCTACTATGCGTATGGTAGATTATTTAAGTGAAAGAGGTCTATTGATTAGAACACAAGATTGCAACGACAGAAGATGTCAGATTTTAAAAGTTACTGATAAAGCATTGAAACTACTGCCTAAAATTAAAGAAGGTGTACAACAAACCAATGATTTGTTACTTAGGGATTTTACCGAAGAAGAAAAAGTAAGTTTTAAGAAGAGTATGGATAAACTATTTACAACCATAGGTAGTTTACCAGAACCTGATTTTATAGTTAAAGCATATAAAAGAAATAATAAATAAACGATGATTAAAAAATTTAAAAACATAGCGATAGTTGCCCTAACAGCAATAATCTGGTCTTGTGGAGATGCCAAAAAAGACGCTCAACAAGGCCAGGGAGGCTTGCAAGTAAAAGGAGTTAAAGTAACTGCACAACCTTTTAATAGTGAAGTAAAAACCACAGCAACTATAATGGCTAATGAGCAAGTGGAATTGAAAGCTCCTATTGCAGGACAAGTGTTAGCCATTTATTTTGATGAAGGAGCTACCATTAAAAAAGGACAACAACTCATCCGTATTGACGATCGCTCTTGGAAAGCTCAATTAGTGGGTGTAAACGCTGCGTTAGAGAATGCTCAAAAAGATTATGAACGTAAAAAAGAACTCTTAGCAGTTGAAGGTAGCAGTCAGGAAGAAGTTGATAATGCTTTTTCTACTGTAGAGACTTTAAAGTCTCAGGCAGAAGAATTAAAAGTAAACATTGATTTAGCCAATGTTAAAGCTCCTTTTTCAGGAAAGTTAGGCATGAGAAATTTTAGCGAAGGGGCTTTTTTATCACAAGGACAAGTAATTACTTCTCTTACAGCAATTGATAAGCTTAAGGTAGACTTTACCATGGCTCAAAATCATCAGAACAGTATAGCAATAGGTAAAAAAATAATGGTTCTAATTGAAAATGACACCTTAGAAGCTGAAATTTATGCTATTAGTCCGGTGGTTAGTGCAGATTCCAGAACGATAAATGTTAGAGCAATGTTAAAACAAAATGAAGAAAAAATGTATATGCCGGGCGTTTTTGCTGAAATTATTATTACTACCAATTTTATTAATGATGCTTTATTAGTTCCAACACAAGCTATTGTTCCATCCATAACCGACCAAACCATTTATGTGGTAAAAGATGGAAAAGCACAGAAAAAAGTTGTTCAAATTGGCAACAGAACAAAAGACTTAGTGCATATTACAGAGGGTTTATATGAAGGTGAAGTAGTTTTAACAACAGGGCTTTTACAAGTTAAAGACGGAATGCCTGTTACTGTAGAATTAATAAAAGTAATCCGATGACATTATCAGATATAAGTATAAAAAGACCTGTTTTAGCATCTGTCTTTGCTATCATCATTGTGATTTTAGGAATAGTAGGCTATTTGTCACTAGGAGTGAGAGAATACCCAAGTGTTGACCCTCCTGTGGTTACGGTTACTACCAATTATGTTGGAGCTAATGCAGAAATTATCGAATCTCAGATTACAGAACCCCTTGAAGAACAAATAAATAGTATTGATGGAATTAAAACACTAAGTTCCAATAGTACAGATGGCAGAAGTACCATAACCATTGAGTTTTTACCTGAAATGGATTTGAATAATGCTGCCAATGATGTGCGAGATAAAGTTTCTCAAGCAGTTAGAAATTTACCTCCTGATGCAGACCCTCCTATTGTAAACAAAGCCGATGCTAATGCTGAAACCATTTTATCTATTACAGTACAGAGTGAGAAAAGAGGTTTGTTAGAACTTTCTCAAATTGGAAATAATATTTTTAAAGAAAGATTACAAACAGTTCCCGGAGTGAGTAGCATCAGAATTTGGGGAGAGAAAAAATATGCCATGCGTTTGGAATTAGATCCGAGCAAAATGCGTGATTATAATGTTACTCCCATTGACATTAAAAATGCCTTAAGCAAACAAAACATCGAATTGCCATCAGGGAGAGTAGAAGGTGCAGAAACAGAATTAACTGTTAGAACTATCGGAAGGCTCTATACAGTTGAGGAGTTTGAAGATTTAATCATCAAAGAAGAAAACAATACCTTAATAAGATTAAAAGATGTTGGCTCTGCCCGATTAGGAGCCGAAGCTGAAAGAACATTGTTGAGAGGAAATGGTGTTATACCTATGGTGGGAATTGCTTTGCAACCTCAGCCCGGCTCTAACTATGTAGAAATTGTTGATGAAGCTTTTCGTAGATTGGAAATCATGAAAAAAGATTTACCCGAAGATATTCAGTTAAATGTTGCTTTAGATAAAACTGTTTCTATTAGAAAAGCCATTAGTGAAGTAAAATCTACCATCGTATTGGCTTTTATTTTGGTGTTGATGGTTATTTTCTTTTTTTTAAGAAACTGGCGAACTACCTTAATTCCAATTGTTTTAATTCCCATCGCATTGATAGGAAGTTTTGGAGTTTTATATGCTGCTGGATTTTCCATTAATGTACTTTCTTTATTAGGATTAGTATTGGCAACAGGTTTAGTAGTGGATGATGCCATTGTGGTAATGGAAAATATTTATACTAAAATTGAAGATGGTATGCACCCTATGAAAGCTGCTTTCCAGGGATCAAGGGAAGTATTTTTTGCTGTTTTAGCCACCTCCATCACCTTAGTTTGTGTGTTTTTACCTATTTTCTTTATGCCAGGTTTAACAGGTGAGTTGTTCAGAGAATTTGCAATGGTGGTTGTTGGAGCTATTGTAATTTCTACTTTCATTACACTTTCGCTAACACCAATGATGAGTTCTCGAATGTTAAAGAAAAGCAAGAGAGAAAATGCTCTAATGCGTGCTTTTGGAAGAGTAGTTAATAAAAGCACAGAAAAATATACAGTATCATTAGCTAAGTTTATGAAAAAAAGATGGTTGGCTTTTCCAATTTTCATAGTAATGTTAGCCAGTATTTTCTTTATAGGTTCTCAATTACAATCGGAATTAGCACCAATGGAAGACAAAAGTCAGTTGCGTATTGTTTCTACAGCTCCCGAGGGAACTTCTTATGAAGCGATGGATGCTTACCAATATGAGTTGATGAAAATTATGGACACCATTCCTGAAAAAGCATTTTTACTGGGTGTTACCTCTCCAACTTTTAGAGCTTCAACTGCTGCCAACTCTGCTTTTATCAGAATTACCTTAGTAGAACCATCTGAAAGAAAAAAATCTCAGGCTCAATTGGCAGGAGAAATTAATCAAATTTTAAAAGATCATACTTTCGCAAAATCTTTTGTTATTCAAGACCCAACCATACAAACCAGTGGTGGTGGATTTAATAAATTGCCTGTCCAGTTTATTTTACAGGCTCCCGATTTGGAGAGATTAAAGGCTGCTTTGCCTGTTTTTATGGATAGTGTCCAAAATAGTCCTGTTTTTTCCATGTCACAAGTGGACTTGAAATTTAACAAACCGGAAATTAAAGTAAGTATCAATAGAAATAAATCTGCTTTAATGGGTGTTACCATAGCTGACATTGCTCAAACTTTGCAAACATTTTTAAATGAAGAAAGATTAGGTTATTTCATTAAAGATGGGAAGCAGTATTTTGTACTTTCTGAAGCAAAAAAAGATAAAAAAGACGAACCCTTAGATTTACACAAAATCACCGTTCGCAATAAAAACGGTGAAATGGTTACTCTTGATAATTTAGTAGATATTGAATTAACTAGTCGTCCACCATCATTATTAAGATACAACCGTTATACATCAGCTACTGTAGAAGCAGATTTAGCTCCAGGTTTTGCCTTAAGCGATGGAATTGATGAAATGCGAAGAATTGCTTCAGTTGTTTTAGATGAATCTTTTAGTACCGAATTAGCCGGTACTGCTTCCGATTTTGCTGAAAGCTCTAACAGCACACTCATTATTTTTGTTTTTGCTTTGATTTTGGTTTACTTAACATTGGCTGCTCAATTTGAAAGCTTTAGAGATCCGCTAACCATCATGCTCACCGTTCCGTTAGCTTTAGCTGGTGCTGTTTTAACCTTATGGGTTTTCGGGCAAACTATCAACATTTTTAGTCAGATTGGTATGATTGTGTTAATTGGTATTGTTACCAAAAACGGAATTTTAATTGTAGAATTTGCCAATCAGAAAAGAGATGCCGGAATGTCATTAAAACAAGCTGCTTTTGAAGCGGCATCACAACGTTTTAGGCCTATTTTAATGACAAGTTTATCCACCGTATTAGGAGCTTTACCAATTGCGTTGGCGTTGGGAGATTCCTCTACAAGTAGGATTCCTATGGGATTGGCAATTATTGGAGGCTTACTTTTATCGTTGGTATTAACATTATACGTAATTCCTGCTTTGTACACCTACATTGCAAGTAAAGAGAATAAAATTATAGATGAAAAAGATTTTCAATAATTGAGATGAAGAAATTTTTAAATAAAAATAGTTTAGTTGTTGTATTGATTGGCTTTAGCTCTTTAGCAAATGCACAAACATTACAAGAGTTGATAAATGTTGCGTTGGCTAACAATTATCAAATAAGAATATTGAAAAACGAAGCTCAAGTTGCGGCTAATAACAACACGATGGGCAATGCCGGGCAATTACCAACAGTTAGTTTGGATGGTGCCTATTCCACTTCTTTTAACAATACCCGACAAGAGTTTGCTGATGGTTCGATTAGAGAAGGTAGTAATGCTAAAAATACTAATGTAAACTTATCTGTTTTAGCCAACTGGACTATTTTTAATGGATTTAGTGTATATGCCAGAAAAAACCAGTTAGGTTATTTAGAACAATTAGGAGAACTCAATTCTAAATTTTACATAGAACAAACCGTTTCTGATATTGTTATGGCTTATCATCAGTTAGTTTATGAAACACAATTGCTAAAACACTACCAACAAACGCTTAATATTTCTCGTTTCAGATTAAATTTAGAGCAAAAAAGAAAAGAAATTGGTTCGAGTACCGCTATGGCTTTCGGACAAGCCTTGGTAGATTATCAAACAGATAGCATTATGTTATTGAATCAACAAAATACTATTAAAAACCTTGAAATTGGATTGAACCGAATTTTAAGTAATGATTTAGAAAAAGAACTTATTATTTCTGATGAAGACTTTACTTTGCTACCAATTCCTGTAAAAGAAGAACTTTCTAAAATGGTAGAAAGCAGTAATAATCAATTGGAGCAACAACGTCTACAAGAATTAATTGCTGAAACGGAATTACGTATGTCTAAGGCTAATCGTTACCCTAAAATAGATTTATTTGCCGGTTATCAGTACTCAAAAACTTTTTCTGAGGTAGGTTTTTTTAGCTCTAATCAAAACTATGGACCAACTGTTGGCATAAGTGTAAGTTTTAATTTGTTTAATGGCGGAGCGGTAACCCGAGAGATTAAAAACACTAAAATTTTTACCGAAAATTCCCAATTAACTAGGCAAGATGTTACTCAAAATATTAATGCAGATGTATTGAAACTCTACAACGAACATGTTTCTTTAGGCAAGAGAATTACATTAGCTAAAAGCAATGTAGCTACCATGCAAAAAGTATATGAAACCGCCTCAGAACAATTAAAAAAAGGAGCTATAAATGGTTATGACTTCCGTCTAACACAATTAACTTTACTAAATAGCGAACTGACGTTAATGCAATTGCAATTGGCTTCAAAAGCAATAGAAATTAGCCTAAACAGACTTTCAGGCACTGTATTGAATGCGTATATGGATTTATAAATCGTCAACCAATCATTGTTCAAAACCACATACTATTTTAAACACAACTAACTCAGATTAACATTATTTTTGTGTAGTTTCAATTTAGTTTTATAATGCACTCATCACAACAGCAATATCGTTTATACCTTTTACTTGCTGTATTTGTATTATGGAGTTGTAAAACTACTCAACCACTTCCCGAAAAAAAGAAAACCACCACAAAAAACAATACATCTGCTGTAACTATTGTATTTGATGAATTAGAAGAAACTGATGAAACAAAAGAAGAAACTGCAGTTGCTGAACCAATTTTATCTGAAGAAGAATTAGAACTTAAAACCAAATACGCTGAATTATTAGAAGCTGCTCCTAAAGAATTAGAACTTGTTGAACTATATGCTTTTATAGATGAGTGGCTAGGGGTTAAATACAAATATGGTGGAACTACCAAAAAAGGCGTAGATTGCTCAGGCTTTACCAATATGCTTTACAATAAAGTATTTAATAAAGAATTGCCTCGTTCATCTTCCGATATTGCAACTGTTGCTAAAAGTGTTTCTAAAAATGAACTTAGTGAAGGTGATTTTGTTTTTTTCTCAATAAGAAGTAATAAAGTTGATCATGTAGGTGTTTATTTAACCAACAATAGATTTGTGCATGCTAGCACTTCTAAAGGGGTAATTATTTCAAATTTAGAACATCCTTATTATGCCAAACATTTTAAAACTGGAGGGCGATTAGAATGAATGTATTAATAACAGGAGCAAGCAAGGGAGTTGGTGCTGCTTTAGTGAAACACTTTGCAGCCCATACCGATGCCACTATTATTGCTTTGGCAAGAGATATCAAATTACTGAAAAACTTGCAAAATTTTTGTACTAAAACATATCAAAAATCTATTCATGTTTATAAAGTAGATTTAAGTCAACCTGATTTTAAAATACCATTAAATGTTATTTTAAAAGAACATCAACACATTGATATTGTCATCAATAATGCGGGATTTTTAGCTCATGTTCCTTTTGAAAAAACAGATATGCAAACTATTCAGCATACTTTCCAAGTAAATGTTTTTGCTCCTATGTTGCTTTTACAAAGTGTATTTGCTCATCTTGATGCAACAAAAAAATGTCATGTAGTTAACATTGGCAGCATGGGTGGCTTTCAAGGTTCTATAAAATTCCCGGGATTGGCTGCTTACAGTGCTTCAAAAGCTGCTTTAGCCAATCTAACCGAATGCTTGGCAGAAGAATATAAAGGTAAAAATGTATTTGTAAACTGCTTGGCATTAGGTTCGGTGCAGACAGAAATGCTTAACAATGCTTTTCCGGGCTTTAAAGCACAAACTACTGCGGAAGAAATGGCTAAATTTATTTTTGATTTTGCTACTCAACAACCTGTTCTCATCAACGGAAAAGTTATTCCTGTATCAGTGGATACACCTTGAGTAAAAAACAGCTCTAAAAAAATTTATCCACATATTTGCTAAGAACATACCTATAAAAATGAAAAAACTATTTTATATATTTGTTGTGAAGATATTTTTTCTTTCTTCTTTATACTCTCAAAACGCTTCATCAAACTATGATAGTTTAAAAAATGATGCTCAAGTTAACATTGGAGATATTACAGTAATTGAGTTTATTGAAGCTCTTATAGTAAACGAAAGGAAGAAAGATGAAATATCCGTTCTTTTGGTTAGTGGAACTGCTGATTCAAATTGGATAAAAAAATCTGATGTTGAATTCCTTATGAGCTTGATTGATTCTAAGCAGGATGCAAAATGTATTTTTAACATCAATGCTTCATTCGTTCCAAAAGGTAGGTCAACAATTGGCGACCACGCTATCAGATTGATTGAAGTTTACAAATCTAAAAAAGAATTCCCTGACGAATTTCTTATTTGTCCAAAATATAATCGTAAAAAAAGAAAGGAAATAAAAAAATGGTGGTTATTAAAAAAAGACAAATAAATCCAATATTAAAAAACTTTAGGAACAAAAATCAGCATTCCTACCACCAAAGCAACTATAGCACTTATTAAAACGGCTGCTGCTGCAATGTCTTTTGTCATTTTAATTTTTTCGTGTCTTTCCGGTGAAATAAAATCAGCTATATTTTCAATGGCGGTATTTAGTAATTCTGTAAGCAAAACTAATCCGATAACAATGATTATTGCCAACCATTCTGTTGTTGATAGCTTAAAATACAATCCGGCAGCAATAACCATTATTGTTGCTATAACATGAATTTTAAAGTTAGGCTCTTCTTTAAAAGCTATCTTTAACCCATTAAATGCGTGTATAAAGCTTTTTATTCTTCGCATAATTAAACAAATAATTCCTCCAGCACCTCTTTCGTTTTTAAGGCATCAAAATTTACTGCGTGGATTTTATAGAAATCCAATAACGCTTGTAATAGGCTTGCCCTTAATTTATTATTGATAACGGTATTTTCAATTTCTTGATAATGGTATTGAATAATACCTAACACTATTTTCGATGCTTCTGAATCTATATATGCTGGATGAAAAGGCTTTATGGGTAAAAACACACCTTCTTGCAAATCGAAATATTTATTTTCTGCGTTTAATTTAGTGTTTACTTGTGGCGGAAATCCTAAGTATTTGGCAAAAAGTGTTAAAAAATAAATATGAAAATTAGCATAATTTTTTTCGGTTACATCCAACACCTGAACGCTATGATATAAAAAATGAAACAAATCACTATTTGGCTCCTCTTCTCTTATGGTTTTATAAATAACCTCAGCAATAAAAAAAGCAATACTGCCTTTATAAACGTTAAAAGGAATGTACCGAAAAGGAACATCTAACTTAATGTCTTTAAGTTGTTGTAATCCTTTATTTTCTTTGTGATAAGCATTTACATCAACTAATGACAACGGTTGTAAATAAGCAAATTTATTAGCTGATTTTTTACTTCTTACCCCATTAATGATATAAGACTGCAATCCGAATTTTTCAGTATAAATTTTGGCAATAATACTTTTTTCGCCATACTTAAACTGATGAATTACTATTCCTTTAGTGGTGTGGAGCATATGGGGTTGAAGTTGTTTATTATTTATTATTTATCAATTGTTCAGTCTTCCGACTTCTAACCTAATTAAGTATAAGGATTTTACCCGCTTTCTTCTGGCTACCATCTTCACTATTAGCAAAAACCATATAAACACCAGATTTTACTCGTTCTCCATTAATGTTTTTACCATCCCAAATTGCTTGACCACCTAACGAAGTAGTTTCATAAACAATGTTACCTTCAATATCTGTAATTTTTACATTTGAATTTACCACCATTCCCCTAATGGCTATTGTTCCATTAAAATCAGGTTTTACAGGATTAGGATAAACAAACAATTCGTAATCGTCTAAGGCTTCAGTAGCAGTGCTTTTATAAGAAAGTAACCCCTTACTTGTCGCAAAAAACACTTCTCCTGTAGTGTGGTTAATAGTTATATCTAAAATATGATTCGAAAAAAGCGGACTATTATCTTCAGTAAAATGAAAAACCTCTTCTGTACCGTCAGCACTCATTAAAAATACTCCAGAATTTTGTGTGCCAAACCATTTTCTATCAGCTCCATCTACAGCTATTGCTGTTACAGATTCTGTACCTAACAGAATTTCTACATTTCCATCTTGTTCAACAAAAATCTGATTGGTAGTAACTTCTCCATCAAAAACAGCATCAGGAGAAAAGATTACAGCAACACCTTCATCGGTTCCCAACCAAATTTTACCTTCTAAATCTTGTTCAATACAATAAATAGCTGTTCCAGGAATATTTCCCGTGTTAGAACTTCCTCCCAAGGTAATAACTCTATCATCGGTAGTTATATTAAATGTTTTATTTTCATCAAAAATGATAATACGTTTGTTTATAGGTTCAACTATCCATTTATAATCATTTCTATCCACTAAAGCACTAGAAAAATAACTCCCCGAACTACCTGTAAAAGCAAAACTATACCAATTATTATCGGCTGCTTTTACATGTAATAATTTATTATTGTTTGGAAATGAACTTGTCACCCACAAATTATCATCACTATCAAAATTTAAGGTTCCTACTTGAGTTGGTCCAAAAAACACACTGTCTAATGGGGAATTTCTGGCATTATGTACTCTAGTAACTTGGTCGTTATTTAATTCTATCAATCCATTAGACCATGAACCTACAAATACATTATCAATATTTTTTGGATGAATAGCAACAGCAACAAGTCCGGCCAAAATACCACCTTCTGGATTTTGTATGGTTTGCGGAAATTTTACCCAAGTTCCTTCTTTTCTATGATTAATATTATTCTGACTTACCTGATTAACAAACCCACCGGAAACCATCCATAAATTATCATCTCGCATATCTAAAGCATAAGAAATTGATGTGGAAGGACCATCAGGAGTTATAAATTCAACAGCATTACTTGGTGTAACTTTTACTAATCCTTTAAAATTATCGGCAAACCAAAGATTAGCAGATGCATCGAGTGTTACCTCATTAGAGACGCTAGAAACTCCGTTATAAGTAAAAATTTCTCTCAGAGGCATTAAATTTTCATCAAAAATCTCTGTAGAATATAATTTATTAACTGCTAATCTGTTGCTCGATAATACCTGTAAATTCTCTACATCCTGACCTATTGTAGAAAAGTTTTGCCATACTCCGTTAAGATTAAAAAATATGGTATCTCCTAAACTAACAGCTGCATCATTAACAGCAAACAACATGTTGGAAAAATACACGATACTACTGAACTTTCTATTTCCTAAATCAGGCAAAAAACTCCAATTATTAAAGTTGGATAAGTTAGGATTGTTAAAATCTGCAAAGAAAATACCATCATCAGAAGCTGCATAGATATATTGGTTATCCATAGTTACTGCATGTGTAACCATGTCTACTCCCAAAGCACCATAAAAATAAGTATCGGCAACTTCTTTTCTATCTGTATCTAACACCACAATTCCAAAATCGGTAGAAAGATAAGCGTATTGATTTTTTAAATAAATATGATTAATTTTTTTAGAACCCATTATACCACTCATAGTAATAAACGGTATGTTAGTAATCGCGTTTTCTGTATCTAAAATATCAATATTTCCATTTTGATAGCTAATAATTACTCTTTGATTGTAAGGATTATATTTGATTTTGCTCAGCCCTATATCCGATAATCCATTAACTAAATTTAATCGTTCAACACTATTATCCAATTGAGAATAGATAAATACAGCTGAATTAGTCGCACAATACACTTTTTGATTACCGTAACTAACTGAAATAGCATCACTATAAGGCAAATGATCTCGCCAAGAACCAATAGGAATATCCTGAGCCCTGAGGTCAATAAAAAGCAATAGGCTAACTGCCAGAGTAAGTAACTTTTTAACGGTATTAAAAAACATAGTTGCTTTAACAGATTTGGAAAAACTTTATTGTGTAAAATTAATGAAAAAGTAACAAGATAAATGCAGTTAAAATGGATGTTAAACATCATTAAAATTAAAAACCCCTTTACTTCTTTCGAAATAAAGGGGAATTTGATAAGAAAAAGGTAACATGAATAACTTTCAAAAGCAGATATTCATAACATATAGACGTATTGAAAAATAAATTGGTTGCTTCAATAAAAAAATAGTTAAGCTATTGTTTTACAAGTTCTATCTATTTGATTTTAATAGTTTATCCAAAAAAGTTTTTTATTCTTCTTTTTTAATCTTAAGAATGATAATTTTGGGCAGAAACAAAAAATATACAATATCACAATATGTCAGAAACAATAGAAAAAATCAAATGCCTTATTATAGGCTCAGGTCCTGCGGGATATACTGCTGCAATTTACGCTGCAAGAGCAAACTTAAAACCCGTAATGTATATGGGAATGCAACCGGGTGGTCAACTTACCACAACTAACGAAGTAGAAAACTTCCCCGGCTATCCTGATGGAGTTACCGGACCTGAAATGATGATTCAATTGCAAAAACAAGCCGAAAGATTTGAAACAGATGTACGTACGGGTTGGGTTACTAAAGTAGATTTTTCAGGATATCCGCATAAAGTTTGGGTGGATGACACCAAAGAATTGCATTGTGATACCGTAATTATTGCTACGGGAGCATCTGCAAAATATTTAGGAATACCTTCAGAGCAAAAATACTTAGCAGCAGGCGGTGGTGTTTCTGCATGTGCTGTTTGTGATGGATTTTTCTATAGAAACCAAGAAACGGTAATAGTAGGAGCGGGAGATTCTGCTTGTGAAGAAGCTCATTATTTATCTAACATTTGTAAAAAAGTTACCATGTTAGTAAGAAGTGAAAAATTCCGAGCTTCAAAAATTATGGAAGAACGTGTGAAAAGAACAGCAAACATTGAAATTCTTTACAACACAGAAACCGTTGAAGTATTAGGCGAAAATGATTTGGTAACTGGTGTAAAAGTAAAAAACACACAAACCAATGAAGAAAAAGTAATTCCTTGTACAGGATTTTTCTTGGCTATCGGACATAAACCAAATACAGATGTATTCAAGCCTTATTTAGAAATGGATGAAGTAGGTTATATTAAAAATATTCCTGGTTCCTCAAAAACCAATGTTGAAGGTGTTTTTGTTTCAGGAGACGCTGCTGACAAAACCTACAGACAAGCTGTTACTGCCGCTGGAACAGGCTGTATGGCAGCTTTAGATGCAGAAAGATTTTTGGCTTCAAAACATTAATAAAATTCATTTAATCTATACAGATAGCCACTAGCACTAATAAATTTGTATGTTAGTGGCTTTTTTTCTTGCTAAAAAGCACTGAAAGCATCTTTTATGTGGTTTATAACGATATTTTTTTCGCTCATCACAATAGCAATAACATCAAAACGAGCGTTGAGGTCAATTTCATTTTGCTCTAAATAATAATTTGCTCCTTCAATAAGGTGTTGCTGTTTGGGTATAGTTACCGCTTCTTCAGGAGAACCAAAGAAATCGGTAGCTCGGGTTTTTACTTCCACAAAAACAATCTCATTATTATCAATAGCAATAATATCTATCTCAAATTTATGCTCGTGCCAATTAGCAGCAACAATTTTATATCCCTGACTTTCCAAAAAAGTCAATGCCTTTTCTTCTCCTTGTTTGCCTAAATCGTTATGTTGTGCCATTTTTTTGTTTCAAAAAGTAAGTGTTGTTCCTCCTTCCTCCACTTTCAAAACTACTTCATCACCCATAATTAAGGTACGATTATCCGCTAAATGCCCGGCTAGAAAACCAAAAGCCACAGGAAAATCATATTCCGCTACTATGCTTTTAATAATGTCAATAGCTGTATGTCCATAAGGAATGGTATTATCATTCATGTCTGTCATGCCACCAATTAACAAACCTTTTAAATCGTGTAACATTCCTGCTCGTTTAAGGTTTTGCATCATTCTATCTATGTGGTATAGGTATTCATCCAAATCTTCCAAAAACAAAATTTTACCTTGCGTGTTAATTTGTGAAACCGTTCCCGTAAGACTATACAAAATAGACAGGTTTCCTCCCACCAGCTCACCTTTTGATTCACCTAATCGATTATAGGGATGTGAAGCACATTGATAGTTTAAAGTTTTGCCAAACAATGCATCTTTTAGCGATTGAAGTGTTTCCGATGTATTTGTCCTAAAATTTATGGGCATAGTTGCGTGCAAGGTAGCTATCTCAAAATTTTGATTAATATGATTATGCAACACCGTTACATCACTATAACCAACTATCCATTTGGGTTGTTTTTTAAAATGTGAAAAATCTATTTCGTCAATTAATTGCACTGTCCCATAACCACCTCTGGCACAAAAAACCGCTTTTATTTCATCATTATTTAAAGCTTGTTGTAAATCGGCAAGTCGTTGTACTTTTGTACCTGCAAATTGATGATCTTCCGCAAACAAATTTTCACCTAAAACTACTTCTAATCCCCAATCCGTTAACAAATTAATTGCCGGTTGTACTTCTTCCAAACTTATTTTTCGAGCAGTTGAAATGATACCTACTTTATCGCCTGTTTTTAATGCTTGAGGTTTTTCCATAGTGAATTGTCAATAGTATCATTAGTAAATGTACTTTTGCAAAAATAATTATAATTGTGGTTAGGAACATTATCTTAATGACATCAAGAAATTTATGAGTAAAACAAAAAGATATACCATTACTGCTGCATTGCCTTATGCTAATGGCCCTTTACACATAGGTCATATTGCCGGAGCGTATTTGCCTGCAGATATTTATGTGCGTTATTTAAAAAGCCAAGGACATGATGTAGCTTTTATTTGTGGTTCTGATGAACATGGTGCTGCCATTACACTTAGAGCTAAAAAAGAAGGGAAAACGCCTCAACAAATTGTAGATGAAAATCATCAAATCATTAAAAAAGCCTTTGAAGATTTTGGAATAAATTTTAGTATTTACCATAGAACTTCATCACCCATCCACCACGAAACTGCTGCCGAAATTTTTAAAGACTTATACGAAAAAAATGCTTTTACTCAAGAAACATCTGAGCAGTTTTACGATGAAAAAGAACAACAGTTTTTAGCCGACAGATACATTATTGGTACTTGTCCGAAATGCAGCTACGACAATGCTTATGGTGACCAATGTGAAAAATGTGGCTCTACTTTAAGTCCAACGGATTTAATTAACCCCAAATCTGCTATAAACGGCAACATACCTGTTTTAAAAGAAACAAGCCATTGGTATTTACCAATGAATGAACATGAAGATTGGTTGAGAACATGGTTAGAAGAGGGAAAGTTGGATGGAAAATTCCACCACGACCCAAAATCGTGGAAGAAAAATGTATTGGGACAATGTAAATCATGGATAGATAATGGCTTGCAAGCTCGTTCTATTACCAGAGATTTAGATTGGGGGGTAAAAGTACCTATAGAAGGTGCTAACGGAAAAGTATTGTACGTTTGGTTTGATGCTCCAATTGGTTACATTTCGGCAACCAAGGCATGGGCAGAGCAAAACGATAAAAATTGGGAAGATTATTGGAAAAAAGAAGATACTGAATTAATTCATTTTATTGGCAAAGATAATATTGTTTTCCATGCTATTATTTTTCCAATTATTTTAAAAGCTCATGGCGATTATATTTTACCAACCAATGTGCCTGCTAACGAATTTTTAAATTTGGAAGGCGCCAAAATTTCTACTTCAAGAAATTGGGCAGTATGGTTGCACGAATATTTAGCAGATTTCCCAGGAAGACAAGATGAATTGCGTTATGTTTTGAACTCTATCGCTCCCGAAACGAAAGATAGTGAATTTACTTGGAAAGACTTTCAAACAAGAGTCAACAGCGAATTAGTAGCTATTTTAGGGAATTTTGTAAATAGATCAGTTGTACTTACACACAAATATTTTAACGGAATAATACCTGAAGAAGGAGTATTAAAGTTTGTTGACCAAGATGCGTTATCAATTATTGAATCAACAAAATATAGAATTAATGATGCTCTTTCTCAATTTAAATTCAGAGATGCACAAATTCAAGCTATGGATATTGCAAGATTAGGCAATCAGTACTTAGCTAGTCTCGAACCTTGGAAACTCATTAAAACTGATGAAGAACGAGTAAAAACCATTTTACATGTTAGCTTACAAATTTGTAATACTTTAAGTGAGGTTTTTGAGCCATTTTTACCTGCTACAAGTAAAAAATTAAAAGCGATGTTGAATAGCAACGAAACTAAATTGACAGCAGGTCACCAAATCAACCAACCAGCACTTCTTTTTCAAAAAATTGAAGATGATGTAATTGAAGCTCAAATAAAGAAATTAAAAGAATCAAATAAACAACAATCTAATCCGAAAGCAAAACCCATGAAAGACGAAATTACTTTTGATGATTTTACCAAAATGGACATTAGAACAGGAACTATTTTAACCGCAGAAAAACATCCTGATGCTGATAAATTATTAAAAATGACTGTTGACACAGGAATTGATGTACGTACTATCGTTTCTGGCATTGCCGAACATTATGCACCTGAAGAAATTATTGGCAAACAAGTGTCTGTTTTAATCAACTTAGCACCAAGAAAAATTCGAGGAATTGTTTCTCAAGGCATGATTTTAATGGCAGAAGACAATGAAGGCAATTTGGCATTTGTAGCTCCAGAAAAAGCGGTAGATAATGGAGGTGAAATTAGGTAGATTGATTAATAATTAAAATTTAGAAAATAACTAGCGTCTCTGCGTCTTTGCAGCATGATTACCAATAACGATATAACCCAAACAATGAAAGATAAAAAAAACAACTCATCAGACAAAAAAAAATCTTATACCAAAAAGCCTACAAATAAAAGAGGCGACTTTAAAAAAAGACCTCCTAGACAAGGACAAGCTCCTTTGCCTAAAGTTGATGATGGAAAAATTCGTTTAAACAAGTTCTTGGCAAATGCAGGAATATGCTCTAGAAGAGAAGCTGATGTGTTAATTCAAACCGGAGTAGTTGAAGTTAATGGTAAAATCATAACAGAAATGGGATTTAAAGTTTCTGATACAGACAAAATTGTTTGTGGTGGTGAAACTCTTAGACATGAAAAGAAAGTTTATTTATTAATGAACAAACCAAAAGGCTTTGTTTCTTCATTAAACGATCCTTATAACAGAAGAAATGTAGTTGAATTACTCGGAAAGCTAAAACAAAGTGTTATTCCTGTTGACCCGCTAGGAAAAGATGCCACGGGAGTATTGTTCTTAACTAATGATGAAGAATTGGTGAAAAGACTAACTCATCCGAAACAGCATATTAAGAAAATTTATCAGATAGCAACTTCTACCAATGTTTCTAAAACACATTTGCAACAATTAATTAATGGAGTAGATTTAGAAAATGGCCTTACCAAAATGCAGGAAGCTACTCATGTTGGTGATGGTGAAAATAAAAAACTAATTGGTGTAGAAATTCATTCTTCAAAAAATAACATTGTAAAAAAAATGTTTGAACATTTAGGTTATGAAGTTTCTAAATTAGACAGGGTTTATTATGCCGGTTTAACTAAAAAGAACTTAGCCAGAGGTCAGTGGAGGTTTTTAACGGAAGAAGAAGTTAATTTACTTAAAATGACTACGCTTAATGTAAAGATTTAATCTACATCCACATACCCTCTTTTAATTGCATACTTAATTAATTCTGCTACATTATTAAGTCCTAATTTATCCATAATATTTCTTCTATGGGTTTCTACGGTTCTAGAACTAATAAATAATTTATCAGACACTTCCTTGTTAGTAGCCCCAGAAGCTACCAACTTAATCACATCTATTTCTCTTTCAGATAATTCATCCACTTCAACAGTTTGCCCTTTTTGTTTATTCATTAAAGAATTAATCATGATATTAGACACCTCAGAACTGAAGTATTTTTTTCCATTAGCGATAGTTTCTATTGCACTAACTATTTCATTTGTATCAGCATCTTTTAATGCATAACCAAAAGCACCTGCATCAATAATACTTTTAATATAAGGTTCTTCGTTATGAACAGACAACACTAATACTCTAATATTTTCGAAAGAATTTGTAATTATTTTAGTAGCATCTATACCATTCATTTCAGGCATATCAATATCCATTAATACCACATCAATATCCTTATAATTTTTTTCTAAATAATTAATTGCTTCTATTCCTGACCCTGCTTCTGCCACTACCTTAAATTGTTTATGTCTTTTCAACATCAATTTAATGCCATTTCTTATTATTAAATGATCATCGGTAAGTAGAATTCTAATTGGATTCATAATGCGAAAAATTATATGCCTAAACTCAATAAGCAAAACTATTTCTACTTATTGAATGATGCAATATACAATTTTTCAACAAAACATAATCCTTTGTCAAAAAAATATTTTTTATTTATTTACTAAGGTTTGGTCAGTTGCAGAAGAAAAATCTAATAAATTTGAATATGTAACTTCTTCCCTAGAGGTAATTTTTACTCTAAAAATCCTATCACTTGTAGTTGTATCATCAATAATGAAGCAGTATAACAATGGTTGGCTGTTCGGAGACTTTACCCCTTCCTTAGTAGCAACCTCATTAAAATTAACACCATCGAAAGATGATTCTAACGCATAATCTACATCCTCTCTATTTTCTTGAATTAAAAACTTAAAATAAAACTTATTCTGAATATACTTTGCGGTAAATTGTTTAACTATATATTCAAGAGTTGGCTCAAAAGTAACTTTATTAACTACCGCTTGTGCTCTAAGTTTATTAGTGGCAAACAATAATAAAATTGCAATAATAGAAGCTATAATTGCTTGCTTTAATGGGTTAAGTTGAATGCTAATTTTCATAATGTATAGTCTTTGTATATTATTAATAACTTTTTCAATTTTCAAACCTTATGTTTTTTTTGATTAAGTATACCTCAAAGTTCGCTCACATATAGGTTTCAAAAAAGCGTAAAACACCTGATTTTAAATAGTGAAAATACTTAGTCTATTAAAACTATATTAAGTGTTTTTAACTCTCCATCACTTCGGTTAATACCCAATTCATTTTCAGCATTTATACCGTTTAGTTCAGAATAATTACCACCTATTTTTACATTATTGATTATAAAACTATAACCCATGAAAAATTTATTATCTCATTTTCTTACTATTTCCTTCTTATTAATAGGTATAAATAGCTTAGGCAACAACAATGCCTTTAGATTTAAAATAAGTGGCAACAATTATACTGATGAAACCATTATAAGAATGCTAAATAATGCTACAGAAAATTTTGATGGGAATTATGATGCATGGAAATTATTCAGTCCCAACACTAATGTCCCTTCAATTTATACGCAAATAGCTCCTGGACAAGAGTTATCTATTAATGCCCTTCCTGAATACAATACAGACAAATCCGTAATTATATACACGAACATTCCAGCTTCAGGCACTTACACCTTATTAATTGAAGAAGTTTTTCCATTAACTGCCAATTATAAAGTTAGTTTAACCGATATTTCTTCTAACACCCACTATACTATTTTAGGCGACACTTCTATTGTGTTTACGCTTAATCAGCAGCAAGAAGTAGCTACCTTTACTTTTAATATTTCTACAGCTCTTTCTGTAATTTCTACAGACGAATTATGTTTTGGTAGTAGCGATGGAACGATAAATTTAATAAAGCATGGCAATTCGAATTGGGATTACGAAATTCTTGATTTTTCTAATACTGTCTTATACTCAGGAGCAGCAACTACCGATTCTATACATATAAATAATGTAGCTGCTCAAACTTATTTAGTAAGAAGTTTTAATAAAGGAATTGTCGATGAAACAATTATTACCATTAATACTCCTGCACAAATCATCTCTGATTTTGATTTAGATAAGGATACTATTTATTTAAGTGAAGGAGGGATTGTTAATATAACTAACCAATCTCAAAATGCTGTTACTTACTCTTGGGATTTTGGAGATGGAGGTTACTCAACAGCTATTCATCCTAATTATATTTATGCTGCAGTTGGGAATTACACTATTGTTTTGAACTCTTTAAATGACAACTGTACAGAACAAAGTTCTAAAAATATTACTGTTTTAGCATCTCCAAACGTTGTAACTTCTGTTGAAAGCATCAAAAAAAATCAATTCATCTTACAAAATTTTGGAAGCGGAAATTATCAACTTATTTCTCCAAACCAAATTTTAACAATGATTGCTATTTATGATATCACAGGTAAATTGGTAGCTAATGAATCTAATAAAAAACTTACTTATAATTTTTCACTAGAAAATCATCCTAGTGGCATTTATATTATACACGCATTATTTAAAGATGGGACTATGCTTACTGAAAAACTATGGAACAACTAAAGAACTTGAAAAAACAACCCTCAACTACAATATTGTAGTTGAGGGCTGCAACCTATCAATAAACAATTATACTTACTTGCCTACCGATCTCTTTTCTTCTGATTTTGCAGGTAATTTATTTAATGCTTTAAAGGTGCCGTACTTAACTTTATCTTCACTAATTTTCATCCTTTCTTCATTACTTAAATTATCTTCCAACTCATTTTTTCTTTTGTTTAAAGCATCCCACAACACATCTACTTCATCCCAATCCTCTCTTGTATATTCGTCCTTATGTAAATCTACAATCTCTACAAAACTAGAGTAAACATCTACAATAAATCCATATCACCCTCATTAGTTAAAACAGCTCCATACAACTTTTGTAAATTTTTATCAAAATCCTTTTCTTTCATTTGAGCGTTATACTTTATCTTTAGCTCTTCATAATCTTTCTTTAACTGCTCATATTCCTCTTTAATTTCACTTTCTAGTTCATCTGTTTTCTGATCTATTACTGTTACTTTTTCTTTGTACTCTTTTTCAATTACTTCCCAATTTTCTTTCACATCTTCTTCACTTTTTGCTTTTAAGTCAGTAATAAAAACCTTAAATGATTCTACATCTTCATTCTTTTTATACCCATTATTTCCACAACCTACAGATGAAAATATTATTACTGCTATTGCAGTTAATACTCCTAGAGCTTGTTTCCATGATTTTCTTTTTCTCGTTTTCATAACATTTGTTTTTAGTTAATATTTAATTTAGTAATAACAAAAGTATAGGTTATCAATAAAAATAATATTGAGGGAGACAACAAGTGTAGTTGATTTTAATCAACTGTATAAAAAATATATCAATGATGTCTTAACTTAAATTACATTAAAGTAGAAAAAATACACTATATTTGAATTTAAATGTACCACCTTAATTCAACTCAATTTAAATGCCTAAAAATCACGTTTATAGTGAAAATTTTACAAGTATATTAAATGACTTTTTTCATGGAATTGTACTTTTAGACAATTTAGGAAGAGTGTTAGAAATCAACAAAGCAGGGTTATTACTACTCAATGCTAAACCAGAAGAAGCCTTAGGAAAAGAAATTGATTTATTTTTTCCTAAAAAATATAACACTTTAATTGCAAACTATTTTATTACTTGTTCAAATGAAAACCTTAAAGACTACGGCAAACTTGAGTTAGAAGTATTTCATCCTGATAGAGAAAAAATTGTTATAGAACTAGATTTTAATCAAAATTTTGTAACTGAAAATAATAACAAAGTTTATATTATAGGTGTAATAAATGATATTACAAAAAGAAAAGATTTAGAGAAAGAAATAGACAAACAAAAAAAATCTAATACTGATATATTAAATAAGTTAGAAAAAGAACAAGAGTTAAATGATATGAAATCAAGATTTATATCTATTGCTTCTCATGAGTTTAGAACACCGTTAGCAGGAATATTATCTTCAATGGATTTAATAGAAAGATATTTAGCTGCAGAAGCTGACCAATGGAATAACTTTGTACATAAAGAAAAAATAAAAACACACTTTGTAAAAGTTAAAAAATCAGTTAAAACCCTTACTAATACGCTTAACCAATTTTTATCATTAAGTAAATTAGAAGAAGGAATGTTAGAATTTAAACCTGAAAAATTTGATATTGAAACGCTAATAAAAGAACAAATAGAAGAATTTCTTTTATTAAAAAAAAACGGGCAAGCCATTTCCTATAAACATTTAAGTGATAACAAAGAAGTTTTCTTAGATAGTAATATGATAAGGCAAGTGGTAAACAACCTAATGTCAAATGCTATTAAATATACACCTGAAAACAAAAAAATTGAATTGACAACTAAAATTTATCCAAAAAAAATTGAACTAATAATAAAAGACGAAGGTTATGGAATACCTAAGGCAGAACAAAAAAATTTATTCAACCGTTTTTTTAGAGCAAAAAATGTAATTAATATACAAGGAACAGGATTAGGTTTAAATATTATAAAAGAATATGTAAATTTAATGAATGGCGATATAGATTTTGAAAGTGAAGAAAATAAAGGATCAACATTTTACATTACTTTTTATAAATCAAATAGCAGTAACAGAATAAAATAATTTACTAAAAATAAATAAAAAGCATATCTAAATTAATATATTGTAAAAATGAAAAAGATACTATTAATAGAAGACGATCAAGTGATGAGAGAAAACATAGCTGAGTTAATAACATTAACTGGATATGAAGTAGAAGTTGCCGAAAACGGAATGATAGGTATTGAAAAAACAACCTCTTTTAAACCAGATTTAATTATTTGCGATATAATGATGCCAGAATTAGATGGATATGGAGTATTATATATATTAAGTCAAAAACCTGAAACAGCTTCTATTCCTTTTATATTTTTAACTGCAAAATCAGAAAAAGACGATTTGCGAAAAGGTATGGAGCTAGGTGCAGATGATTATCTGTTTAAACCATTTGATAGTACTGAACTAATTAGAGCAATAGAAAGTCGATTAAAAAAACATAATCTCTTAAAAAAAGAATTCAGTAACAATAAGCAAGGTATTCACGATTTTTTAAATGAAGCTCAAAAAATTCTATCCTTGGAGGATTTAACGCAAAAAGCACATCAATTTAGTTATTCAGCTAAAGAGCTTATTTTTAAAGAAAATGAACATGTTCATTTTATTTACTATGTAGAAGAAGGTCAAATAAAAACATACCGTTATAATGATGACGGAAAAGAATATATTACAGCTATATTTAATGAAGGCTCTTTTTTTGGATATCAACCTATTTTTGAAGATCGTACTTATAATGAAATAGCAGAAGCTATAGTAGATACCAAAGTCTTAAAAATTTCTAAAGATGCTTTTTTATCATTAATTTATCAAAACAGAGAAGTTGCAAAAAAATTCATCATTCTTATTTCCAAAAATCTAAGCAATAAAGAAGAAGAGTTGATGCATATGGCATATAGTTCTGTTAAAAAAAGAGTATCTAAAAAACTTCAAGAATTATTAGGTGATAAAGACGAAATTTCTATATTAAGATCTGACCTTGCAAAACTAACTGGTACTACAAAAGAAACTCTAACTCGTACTATAACAGAATTTAAACAAAGCAACATTATAGAAACAGATGGTAAAAAAATTATTCTAAAAGATCGAGAAAAGCTCCAAAAGATGGATCTATTTTGGTGAAAATTCACTTATCATTTTCTAAAAAAATTGATTTAAATCAACCTGTTCCATAAAAGACAATCAACATTTTTTTTAATTATAGTGCTGAACTTTGAGCTGTATAAAGCAAAAAAATATGCCTAATGAAAAAGCTAAATACGAATATTCTTATTCCTGAAGAAAAATTTGAAAAACTAGCAAAGCACAATAACTTTTATTGTATTTCTTTATACATTCCTTTAAAGAATAATGAAAAAAAACTAGACGGAAAAGAGATTTTAAAAACCCAAATAGAACAATTAACTTACCTTTTAGCAAGTGAAAATATTAGAGGACATGAAGCAGGAAACTATTTAAACCCAATTAGGCAGCTTTTAAACATAACTGATTTATGGTTTACTAGTAAGGAAGATGTTCACCCTAAAACATTAGTCATTTTTGGTAATGAAAACAGCATATATCACTTTAAAATAAATTCTTACGTTGAAAATCAGCTCTACATTACTTCTAACTTTTATCTGTTACCATTATTTGAAAAAGCAACAAAATACGAAATAAACGAAAATTTTAATCAAGAGAATCTTATTATAAATAGAGTAGAAAAAATTATACCCCTAGCATTTGAAGGAAAAATAGATACTTTATATGTATCTTCCACCAATGGAATCTACGGAGTATATGATAACGATAACAAAACTACTATGATAGATGAAAAAAAAGGAAACACAAATATGTCTTTATTAAATCTAGCTGCTCTTCAAACTTATTTACACAAAGGAAAAGTTTGTTTAATAGATCCTAATAAAATGTCATCAAAAGGTGTTTCTATTCAGGCTATTATTAAAGATAAAAGTATACCATAAACCAATATAAATGAAACTCCATTAAAAAGTTTTTTATTTTAAGAAATATAATCAAAAATAACTATGGCATTTTTTAGCAACAAAACAAAAACTATAATTTTATCAATAATTGGGCTTTTTATTATAGTTAGGTTAGCGCTTCCTTATATATTATTAAAATACGTAAATAAAGCCCTTTCAGATATGGATGGCTACCACGGAAACGTTAAAGACCTTGACGTAGCTCTATTAAGAGGTGCTTTTACATTGAAAGGATTATCTATTGAAAAAGAAAACTCCAATATTCCAGTACCTTTTCTTAAACTAAATGAAATTGAATTGTCCATTCATTGGAAAGCACTTATGGATGGAGCAATTGTTGGTGAAATTATTGCTAATGAACCCATAATCAACTTTGCCATTGATTCAACAGGAGAAGAAGCTCAAACAGGGGTTGAAAATAATTGGGTACAAACATTAAGAAACATTACTCCTGTTGAAGTTAATCTTAATTTAGTAACTATTAATAACGCCCAAATTTATTATAAAGATTTTAGTCATTCTCCAATAGTAGATATTTATATAAAATCTTTTAACTTAAAGGCTACAAACCTTTCTAATGTAGTCAACCAAACAGAAAAATTGCCGGCAAGTATTTATGCCCAAGGGACATCTATTGGTGGTGGTAAATTAATTTTTGCAGCCAATGTAAACATCCTTAAACCCATACCCGATTTTAATGCCGATTTTAAACTAGAAGATGCTAACTTAACTAGTTTAAATTCATTTACCGAAGGCTATGCTAATTTCGATTTTGAAGAAGGAATGTTTTCATTATACAGCGAAATGATAATGGATAATGGAGTTTATGACGGCTATATAAAACCTATTATGACTGACATTAATCTTATTAAAAAAGGAAGTGATAAAGAAAAATCTATTTTCAATAAAGGATATCAACTCTTTCTGGATGTTATTTCTGAAGTCTTTGAAAATCAAAAACACAATAGTTTTGCAACTAAATCGCCTATTTCAGGAAATACAAACAAAACAAAGGTGAATGTGTGGGTAACAATTGGTAATACTTTAAAAAACGCTTTTATTAAAGCTTTACCAAAAAAAATAGATAAAGAGCTTTAATTTCTCCTTTTTAAGGAAAAAATTATACTACACCCATTTTCCTCCTCTTTATAAAATTTTTAAATACTTTTTTGTATATTGATTAACATCAACACTAAAGCTTGATTTCTATCAAAACAAAACCAATTACTTAAGATTAATTTTACTATTAAGAATTTATTATTAACCTTAAAAATTTAAAATTATGAATAGCACAAGTAAAATATTATTGGTTGCCTTAGGCGGAATAGTTTTAGGCGCAACAGCGGGAATTTTATTAGCCCCAAAAAGTGGTAAAGAAACACGAAAAGACCTTATGAATAAAATTAATGAATTAAAAAAACAAATTACTGATATGTTAGCAAAAGGAAGTGATACCGCTTCAGAAACTATTGATGATATGAAAAAAAAGTTATCTGCAATGGAAGAAGAATTGAAAAGTAAAAAAAAAGCTTAAAATAACTAAACTCTACTTAAAATGGAACAGATAAAAAAGGAAGCATTGAAGTATCTTGAAATGCAGATAAGGTATTGTAAGTTTGAACTTGTGGAGCAATTAGCTGAAAAAAGAGCTAGACTAATGGTAAGAGCTCTTTTAACATTGATTGTATTAGTATTAGTGTTTTTTTTAGGACTTACATTAGCTTTATATTTAAGTGAAATATTAGGTAGTTTATATAAAGGGTTTGGTGTCGTATCTTTATTATTTGCATTGTTTACAATAATAGGATTCATTATCAGAAAGCCCATGATTAATTTTTTCTTCAAAGATTACTTAGATAAAAATATTCCTTCTTAAAATTTACTCAATGAAACAAACACAATTTCATATAGAAAAAAAACTTTTAAAAAGCAAAATTGCTGTTCAAGAACAAATACTAAAGTATGAAATAGAAAGAACATTGACCCCAAAAAAAATTATATTAAAAATAATACCGAGTTCAATAAAAAAAATGTTAGGGTTAACAGATTCATCAACGAATAATACAGCACCAACAATTGCTAATTTAATTGTTAAAATACAAAATACAATTGGAAGTTTTTCTCAAATAGTAACAATGGTTAAGCAGTTTCGATCACAAATGAATGATAAAAAATAACAATGCGACTACTTAAACTAACTTATATTCAGTACTTTTTTTACACATTACTATCTTTGATAGCTTTTGGTTTTATTGTTAAGACATCTAAAATTGTGTTAGCACCATTAATATTGGCTATCATTATTAGTGTAGCTTTATATCCTCTACTTAATAATATTCAAAAAAAAATCAATTCTCGATTCTGGTCAGTTACATTACTTATCAGTTTGCTGTCATTATTCATAGGTAGTTTATTTTATATAATGGCTATACAGTTTAGTAATTTTTATGACGATTATCCAGATATCAGTGAAAAAATAATGGTTCTCATTAACCAACTAGAAGATATAATACAAAGCACATTTGGTTTAACCAATTTTAATATTATTGAAGAGGTAAAAGAAAATGGTGACGAGATTTTAAAATCTAGTACTAAAACAAGTCCTGTTTCTTCATTTTTAAAAAATATAAGTGGCTTAGTTACTTATATTGTTCTCATTCCCATATACATTTTTTTAATGTTGTACTATAAATCTGCTATTAAAAGATTTATACAAATGTTGTTTGAGCTAATGAGAATAAAAGCATCTCGCGTTATCAACGAAATTTCTATATTAGTCCAAAATTATTTAAAGGGAATATTTACAGTTATTTTAATATTAGGAACAGTAAATAGTGTAGGACTGTTTTTATTAGGCGTTCCCTATGCATTTATTTTAGGATTTATGGTAGCATTTTTTGAAATTATTCCTTATATAGGTATTCTTTTCGGCAGCACCATTGTGCTATTTATATCTTACCTTGACCAAGGAGAACCACTTACTTTATTATATATTGTTATTTTATTTTCTATAGTTCAATTTATTGAAGGAAATTTTTTGACTCCAAAAATTGTAGGAAACAGAGTAAATCTCAATCCTTTGATAGCAATAATTGCCTTATTAATTGGTGAACAGATATGGGGAGTTGTTGGTATGATTATAGCCCTTCCTAGTGCATCTATCATGATTATGATAATGAAACATATGAAATCTAATGCTTTCTATCAAATTGAAAAAAAACCAACAGAAGAAAAAAACTAATCCAACCTATTCTTTCAGACAAAAAAAATAAACCTTATATATTAAAAACTTGATCAAAATCAACTTTAATCTAATTGTACATCAACATTATTCAACTCAAAACCTACTATCTTTACAGTAATATTAATCATATAAAACTATATATTATGAGCGCAACAACAGATAAAATTAAAGGAAACTGGAAACAACTTAAAGGAAAGTTAAAACAACAATATGGAGAACTTACGGATGATGACCTAATTTATACTGAAGGAAAAGAAGACGAGTTAATTGGTAGAATCCAAGAAAAAACAGGTAAGGCAAAAGAAGAAATAAAAAAAGTAATTGATAAGCTTTAAAAAACTCTAAGTAAATAAAAAAATAATATTAATTAAAAACAAAAATTATGAGAAGTTTATTATATATCGTAGCTGTAATCCTTGTCATAGGTTGGCTAGTAGGTTTTTTTGCCTATAGTGCAGGAAACATAATTCATATATTATTGGTTATAGCCATAATATCATTTTTATTAACTTTAATTAAAAGAAGTAGTGAGTGAGCCTTAGCTAAAATAAATCACAGGTAATAAATTTATTAAAAACAAAAAAACCTTTTCAGAAATTCTGAAAAGGTTTTTTTGTACTCGAGGCGGGACTTGAACCCGCACGCCCTAATGGGCACAAGATTTTAAGGGGTAATATTTACCTACCTTTTAGTATACTTTAGAACATTTCCAATCATTTTTTAAGTTTTATGAAAAATACCACGCTTGGATACCACGCTTGGTTGAAATCACTTAATTAATTCTGAACGAGATTTGCCTTCTCATTGGCAATTGATATTTCAACAGCTGTCCCAATATTAAAGGATATAAAGTCACTTTCAATTCCATCACTAAATACTAATCCGTTATTTACCATACTAGACTCTATCACTAGTTTCTGTTTTGAATTGATTATCCCTCCACAAATATTAGCTGTGGAGACTTGACTAATAAAAGGTTCTCTAACAGCAAATCTAAGTTGATTTGAATCTGGCTCCAATCTCATCGAAACTTTATTTTTCCCTATTCCATTAATCATATTTGCAATTGAACTCATCCATCCAGTTGAACCTACACCAGTACTTACTATAATTCCGCTTGAACTTTGTTGCTCAGACTCATTATTAAAATGAATAGTATATCTTGATGATGTATGGGATTTTGGTCCAATGAAAAAGTCATTAAAAGCTAATAGTTCTTGTCCATCAGAAAAAGAAGCTTTAGCCATAGTTACTTGCTCCGAGTTAAAGTCACCATTTATTATTCTGTTGAATTCTTTTAATCCAATTGAAGAGTATGGCAAAAGAACTCCATCATAAACACTTGGGTTTGAGTTATACCCAACAATAGGTTGTCCTTTCACATACTTAGCAATATTTGCAATTAGTCCATCTTGTCCAATCCCAATTATCAAGTCTCTTTGAGTAAAAATATAGTTCGGTAAAAACGAACGGTCAATTACCTTATATTTCTCAAGACTATATAGCAACTTATTCAAGTTTTCAAAAGCGTTGTAAAACAGATTATGCTCTTTTTCAATACTTGAAAAATCTTCCCCAGTTCGTTCTAGATAGAATTTAGCTTGAGCTTTCGTATTAAACCTTTCTATAAGTTGTTCTAGCCTTGTTTTAGACTTAACTACTATAACTTGATTATACTTCATTATTCCTTTTGTAATAAAGAATTTATTAAATCAGGTGAAATGTTCAGATTTCCAATTTTGGATGGATTTGTTGCTAGTTCTCGAAATGCTAGAGCAATGTTATTTCTTGCACTTGCTCCATCAGTATTTAGAGCATTTAATATTCTCCAATCAATGTCTTTATACGTTTTCATTATAGCATCTAACTCATATCCTTTCGCATCTGCTTCTTCTCGTTGATTATCAGCTTTCATTTTAACCAATTTTTTATTCATCTCTTGTATCTGCAATTCAGATTCCATCTCTAATAATTTCAAACGACTATCGTTCTCTTGTTGAACAAGGTCTGTTTCCATCTTCTTCTCTACAATTTGCTTCTGTTTTTCCTCAATTGCTATCTCTGTATTCAACTCACTCTCTTTAATCTTTCGTTCTTGTTCTACAGCAAAATTTCTTCGGTCATAAATTGCCTTGTCAGCTTCTTGTTGAAGTGATTCTCTCGTTTCAGCTTCTAAAGCTCTTGCCATTTCTGGATCAGCACTAATTCCTAGTACACTTACACTCATAATCTCAATACCAAGACTAGTAATTACTTTAGAATCGCTTAAACCTTCAAATAACTTCTTCTCAATTTCAGTAAATTTAGAAAGCACCTCCTTGATTGTACAACCATGAACAAATGCACTAATGCTAGTTTGAGCTTCATTAACTAATCGCTGGGTTAACTTTTCATAATCATCAGATAGATAAACTTTATCATTATTAACCGTAAAGTCAAGTTGTTTATTAATCTGTAAAGGTTCGGTAATACAATAAGTTATTTGCCCTTGAACTGATACTCTTTGATAATCCTTAGTAATATCTTTGAAGATAAAAGGGATATCCCTACTGTTCTGAGGAATAGCTACTATTGAAGAATTCCTGTTGAAATAAAAGAATGATAATCCTTTTCCTTCTTTAACAATTTTTCCGTTTCGATAATGAATGACATAATTCATTGGATCGAATTTGATATAATTAAATCCTAGCATAACTTTAAATTTTAAGTTCCAATACTGGAACAATTATTAAACTACTTTATATTGTGTAATAAAATCATCATCAAGATTCTTATAACTATTAGTACAATAGATATGGTCAATGCTTTCTTTTAGTTCTCCAAAGCCATAATTGAATTGTCCGTGTGTTACATACAAGAATACCTTAGACGCTCCTTGTTTCTTCAGCTCTTGAGCTAAATATTTAAACGTTCTCCCTCCATCAGCTAGATCATCAACTATTAAACACTCTTTACCTTTTACATCTCCTTGAATGCTAATAGTTGGTATTCCACCCACCCTAACCTTATTTGATGGTATTAAATCTGCATTCAATTTCTTAGCAATATCGTGCGTTGCTTTGTATGCCCCAGCATCTGGACTAACCAAAACTGGATTTCCGACTGAATTATATGCTTTCTCAACAAATGAAAAATGCGATAACTCTTCAGAATTATTTATTAAAGCTAATGATATTGGGCTATGTGGATGTAATATCTGAACTTTATCAAATTTCATTGTATTAATAAAATTTGAGATTACCTTTAAATCAAATGATTCATTTTCATTAAATCTTCTATCAGACCTTTGTCCTATTAAACAATAAATGGTTAGTGTAGAAACAGCACTTTTGTTCATTGTATTAGAAGCATCCCAAGCTTCTTTAATGGAAGCCGCAATAAATAAATCTTCATAACTATTTCCTCTAATGTCAACTACTAAATCACCATTCTCTATGATTTTAGAAGCAACTTGTCCGTCATTGAATTTTTTTAATTCGTATTTCATAATTTCTTGGTTTTAAAGACTGTTATTAATTCTCTCTCTTATTTCTTGTAAATTAATTTCGCTTATAAATTTCCCTTCTTCATAGATTACTTGTAACTCACCTCTTTTCTCTTCTTCTTCCGTTACTTGATCAATTAGAACATATTCACCTTCAATTAACTCAACTTTCATAAGACCTTTCGCTGATTTCTTAATTCCATCATCAGTAATAGGGTCTTTAAAGATTTCTCTTCGCTCACCATCTACAACTACAGAAGTTGCTTTCATTGCAAACCCAAAAGTATCTCTTGTATTGAATTGGTATGTAAAAGAACCTATTCCTAAAACAACATTGGTTGTTGCAAATCCTTTTTCATGTAATCGTTGGCAAATTTGTTCAGCTCTTTCAGTAGTGATACTATCTCCATAAATAGCTCCTATGTGAGAATTCAAAACTTTGTAACCTTGTTTATTTATTATACCTCCAAATACATCCCATAATAATTCTATTACACCTTTTTCTTTCGGTGTGTTCCCACCTAATCCTCTTGCTTCTCCACAAATTATATCAACTGGATCACCACTATCAGGTCGGATAACTAATTTTCCATCTCTTGCTAATACCTCCTTTTTTAATTGAGGTAAGTAATCTGTTAATACTTTCCACAAATCCCAAGTGTCACTTACAACTGATAATATCCCAGTTGGATAAGTATCCATTAACTGTTTGAAAGTTCCTATTTCATCATCTTTAGTTCCCGCACACATTACAGAATGCTCAGTTGCATTAACAGAACCAATTACAAAACCTTCAGCATTGTAATACTTACGTAATCCACTAATAACTGGCAAAGTGTCTGACCCCATAAACACAGTTGCGTGTCCCATACCAGAAGATTGAGAACTTTGTAACCCTCCCATTCCCCTCATTGAAAAATCGTGCCCCTGAAAATTAATAAAACTAAGATTCTCTTCGTCTGTAGCTAATGCCCATTTTTTGAAAATTCTTTTATAGTTAATTGCAATAGTAGCAGAAGTCATTGGTTGCCATAACATTGCAGATAGAATAGTTTCCAAAAAATTAGTTACCCAATAAAAATCTTTATGAGTATTAACCACTGTTACCATAGGAACTCTGATTGGCACTTCTACTCCTTCTTGTAATGATTTCACTCTAATCGGTAAATATTGTAAGTCGTGTAATTGTTCAAAATGAGAAACATCATAATCAGAACCTAAATACATTGATAGTTCTTCCTTAATCTCTTTACAAACTTGTTCTTTCGGTCTAGAAAAGAAGTTATCTTCGAAATAATCATGTAACCATTTCATAACAAATTGCTGTCCAAATGATACTACTTTGTTACATCCTTCTGGTGCATACTTATTACTTCTTGGTGTCCAATTAGAATATACTTGTTCTGTTCCTTTTGGGTATTGTTGGTGATGCCCTGTTTTATACCCATCTGTTAAAAGTAGTCCGTTCATAATATTTAGTTTAAGTTTTTATTTTGCGTATTAATGACACAAATCTATGAATTAATAAATACAACTTCCAAATTTATTTGCGTATTTTTTACACAAATAATATTAAAAACCTGATTAATAAATACTTAAATTTATTAATTTTTAAAATAAAAAAGTATTACTATAAAATATTCACAGATAAGTGTATCTTTATTGCGTGAAAATGACACAAAATATTCAGATAGCTGTTGATGCCATAGTTTTTGGTTACAATAAGGAAATCGGGGTTTCTGTTCTTCTTATTAAAAGAAAATATGAACCATTTAAGGGTGAATGGGCAATTCCAGGAGGATTTATAAAAGACGATGAATCTTTAGAAGATGCTGTTGAAAGAGAGTTACTAGAAGAAACAGGAGTAAAAATAAATTATCTTGAACAGCTGTACACTTTTGGAAAACCTAATCGTGACCCGAGGAGAAGAATAATTTCTATAGCATATTTCGGCTTGGTAAAGTCAAGTCAATTCGAAAAATTACAAGCTACAACTGATGCAGAAGAAGCCAAATGGTTTAATATAAAATCACTACCAAAACTAGCTTTTGACCATCAAGAAATTATAAAAATTGCAATTGAAAGACTTAGAGGTAAGATTATTTATCAGCCAATTGGATTCGAATTATTGGATAAAAAATTTCCTTTTTCTGATTTAGAGCATCTTTATTCGGCTTTATTAGACAGACCCATTGATAGAAGAAACTTCAAGAAAAAAATCATGCATCTTGGTATTTTGGATGAATTGGATGAGAAAGCAATATCATATGGAGCCGGGAGACCTGGCAACTTATTTCAATTCAATAAAGTTACATACAATAGGCTTGTAAAAGAAGGTATGCACTTCGAAATCTAACTCATAAATGTTTTGAAAACATAAAGTCATTTGAAATATACATTGGTTCTATACTTAATTTCTAAACAATTCCAAATCATTAAGCTTTGCAGCGGTATATTCAGAAGCAATATAATGATTTTTCAAAATAGTGTCTGATGAATGACCAGTAAAAATTTTAGCTGATGTTCCAAGCTTTTCTGTAATACGTGTAATATATGTTTTACGTAAATCTTTAAATTGAAGCCCCCTGTCTGATACTAATTTGAAGTAATGTGAAAAACCCCTTGACAACGTATCCATAAAATAAGTTATCTCCATATCTTTTGGTCTATCTATTATAAACTGATTTGTTCCTTTTTTTTCATCATAACCCATTGAAATAAGCAAACTTTTAAGGCTCTTTGTAATTGGAATAAACCTTTGGTATTCTCCTCCATCTTCCCCAGTCATAATTCTATTCACTTTAAGGTTTTCAATTTTCAAAACCTCAACACCTTGTTCCAACTCAACAATATTATTCCATTTCAGCAATGCAATCTCTTCTCTTCTGCATCCAGTCTGTAATGCTAAGTGAAATGCATTTACTAAATACTTCTTGTATCTATTTCTTTTTTCACTTTCTCCTTCCAAAAGACCATTTTCTTTAGTAATAGCTAATATTAGAGCTTTGAATTCTTGATTAGTTATAACTCTTGCAACAGTAATAGGTTTTCTTAATTCGATTTTAGAAAATGGATCTATTAAAGTAAAACCTTTATGGTTCTTAAGCCATTTATAAAACCCTCTTACGACAATAATATGACGATTATAAGTTGCTCTACCTAAATTTAATTCCTCTAATAAATATGTGTGAAATATGCCAACTTCATAGTCTCCTATTCTATCTATTTTAAGTGAATTAATATTATATCCTTTTAGTTTTAATGATGTATTAAACCTCAACAAAACTCTTGCTATTTCCTTTTTATGAAGTTCATTTCGTTTGCGTTTAAGATGCTCTGGAGTATTTACACCCTCAATAAAATCTAAGTAATCTTGACAAAGTTCAATTAGTAATTTAGTTTTTTGTTGTGAGTAGTAATTATGATTTAATTGATAGTTTGCCTCTTTGAGTTTTTGTTTAAACTCAACCATTTCATTAATTGCATCCTCGACTATTCTGCTAGTTAACAACTTAGTTTTACGCTTATAATCTGACAGCGGAATATGAACAACTGCTTTGTATTTATGCTTTTCAGGAAATTGACAAGTACTTATCCCTTTTTTGGTTTTCCCACAAGATTTCGAAACTTGCCTGTTGCAATTTGAACAAAACACTTTCAATCCACTTCTCTGATATTTTTTTGGTACAATTAACGGATTCATGATATTTCTTTTAATTTATTTTTGAAATTTTGAGAGCTTCTACTACGCTGTTTTACTTCTTTTTTACTATCAATTATCATTTCGTTTGTTTCGGTAAGACTAGTTAAATATTCCAAATCATCATTTTCAATTGCTTCCAATACACTTTCAGTATTACTATAAATATTTCCTAAACTCCTTTTAATTTCTCTTTGAATGTATGCATTAATAAAAATACTAAGAGCATACTTTTTTCTACCTACCTTAAGTATAGGAATATTGTTTTCTCTAAGAAACTTTTCAATCGCACGATAATCAGAATAGCCAAACATTTCCATAAGACTACCAATATAGGTAAGCTTATTTGCAGTAGAATGATTTAAAACAATGTCGTTTGACAAAATTTCTCCCTCATTTACATTATATGTTTGTTGTTCTTCCATTGTATTATATTCGAGCTATAATTTACTACATTACTTGGCTTAATCCCGATATTTTGAACAATTAACATGCTCAAAATATCGGGGTTTTAAATTAGTTTTTAAAATAATTTTTCAAGTATTTTTAACCTTTTAGTAAGAGTTGGGCGGAGGTTAAAATGGTGGTTCATTATTTTCAGGAATGTCATTTCTATATGTAACATCTAACCCAATTTCTAACTCAAACTGATCTAATGCTTCATAAACATCTGGACGTAAATATTCTGCTCCAACTTCATTGGCAATTCTTGTTAGTTCCAAATGAATACTTTCTAAATAATTGATACTCAAAGCCCCACTTTTACCACTGTGATAAGTAACCATCGAATGCTCTTCATCATGGTAGATATTGGCTTCATAAAGAAACTTGTGACCTCCAACATTGAGTTTGGCTTTAAGTTTTTCACTAATGATTGAGTTCTTAGTAAAGAACCTGTGAAGGATATTTACTTCATCACCATCTTTTAATTCTGCATACTGGCAGTTTTCATACTCAATTTTTGGAGTTTTTTTCTGTGCTGCTATATCTTCATTTACATTTTCACTTTTGAAAACGATGTAGCGTTCTTCTGTTTCTTGTGTCATAACTTTTAAATTTTTAATTAATTATGCCACAATGTTATGAGTCTAACTGATTTTGTTTTAGGGTAAAATTTTGTTTAAAAAATAATTTTTACCCCTAAATATGTGCCAGAGAAAATACAGAGAATTATTATGAATGGATTACGGTATGTGGGTAGTTTATTTTATCTTTCACCAATTCTCTCATCTTTGATTTGAATGCTGATGTAATATTCTTTTCTTCAATAATGGAAAGGTCATCTATTCCAACTATACCAAACTTCCAAGCTATATATCCTGTCAAAATAATTTTTTCGTGACTAGAAGCTTCTAATTCTTGCTCAACAGCTTTGTGAATTTCTGTAACGATTGATGAGCTTAATCGTGGTTTATGGTTGTTTAATAAAACAGCTTTGTAGGTCGGTAAAACTTCCAATATAAATGTAAAAAAATCGCTATTACTTTCTTTAAATTTATAATTTACTGACATAAACCTAAATATATCAACACTTAAAGTGACTGCTTTCGATTTTTCTAATTCTATTTGCTTTATAGGGTTTTCTTCTTTAGATATTGGCAAACAATTAAAAAGTTCGTTCAGGATTATTTTACAGTAAACTGGATTAGAAAATAGAAGTTCTCTTATAAAGGGATTTGAAAACTCCCTCATTATTGTTGTAAATTCTAGTTCTTTACCCTGTAAAATAGAAACTTTTTTATCTATTATTTCCTCCATACCTTTAAACATATTTTTTATAGTATAAAGGTAAACAATATTTTTACTTTAAGTGAAATGTTCTACGCTCCCTCATGTTTGAAAATAGCATAGTTGCTTGGTATCCATCTATTATAACTAAAGCAAAATCTTCATTTCTACCTTTATTAGATAAAGAAAAATAATAGTACCCTTCCTCAACTTTTTTGTAATCTAGCAAGTAATAGTACCCTTTAGCAACACCTCCAAAATCCATTTTTACCATAACATTACCTAAATTGTTTTTGAACAACTCAATGCTTGATTTACCAATTTTCTGTTTAGTTACCCATTTTGGATTTGCTACATCTGTTGAATAGGATTTTTCATATTTAGCGTAATCATATTCCCAATAACCGAATGACTGTTTGTTTTGACCATAAAAAATTCCAGAGGTTAATAATGTTGCAATAAATAATAACTTTTTCATAATAAATTGTTTTTATTCCATTTCCAGCCCTAAAATGGAGTTTATAATTTATTATAAAAGCAGGGGCTGAAAGTCTATAATCTGAGATGAAAGAGAGGCACTGGTATGCCTAAAACCCAAAACTCAAATAAATAGAACTAACAACCCCCTTACGAGAGCGTTAATCTATCATTGTTGGGTTTAATTAAAAATTACCAGTTTTCTCTTTACCAAATGATAGCTTACCGCTATATTAATATGTTCTTATTACAGTTTTTCCTTATAATTTATGTTTAAATTCAGGACTAAATTATTAAATTCTTTTCTATTAAGCACTTTAATTGGCTTTATTATTTAATAAATTGTGTGTTAACTAAGCTTTGAAATTTTTACAAAAAGAGTTACACAAAAACTGACACAAGAGACACAACCAAAGCGTACACAGCAACAAATAGTTTGAAATAACAGGTATGTAAATAACAATACGCTATTTAATTTATTTCTAACTTATATAAAACATGGTTGATATGCTTAGGAACTTAAGGTTGATGCAAGTGGATTTGTCTTGTCCTGTTGAATTGAAAAACAAAAAGACTGGATGTGTTATTGGAAAAGTTGGTTTCTTAAACGTGGAGGATGAAACTGTTGATGTAACTTACAAAGATGTTTCCCATATTCCTGATGAAGTGGTGTTGGAGCTACCCTCTTCCGAGTTTATTGATGATTTGGAAGCTTATTTTAATGAGATGTTTAACGAAATGATGTTGCAGGATGTTTAATTTTTACTTCCTTATAAAATTATTAATAGACCTCTCGTTTAATCCTACTAGCTTTAAATTGCTGCAAGGATACGTAAGGTCAAATTGGCTGACTATAATATTTATCGTTGCTTATATTGGCTTATTTTTAGTTGGAATTATTAATTACCTCTTTTACTGATAAAGGGTTAGTGATTGTATAAAATGAGGTAGTTTTGCTTTCTGTAGATGTGAGAAATGGACTAAATTCTTCTACTGAAAATAAATAGTGTTTTCTTTACCAGTAAATTAAAAAAAATGATGTGATGACCCGAGCATTTTGCGAGTGGTCTTCTTTTAGTACAATTTTCTTTCGAGTAATTTATTACGAAGAAAGGAAATTGTATAATTTCCCTCTATATCTTTTTTATATCTTAATTATATATCTTATGTGAGCTTATTTAAGCTGAGGGTAGGCTGATTTAAGCTGACCCCAAGCTGATTTAAACTGACCAACCGCTGTACTGTCTATTTTTACTAACTTCTTTACCATTTTGGATTATTTTTTATGCGTTGTATTTTACTGTTTTGTAACATAATTTTGGTTGGTTTTGAATTTTTATCGTAAGCCTAAGCTTATTTAAACTGACCCTCTTTTCTATTGCTTGTTATTACTAATGTTTACACGTTAAAAAATGCTTTTATTTGTTGTAGTTCTGCTTTTTCTACATTGAAAATTTTATCGGCTTGTTTAATGATTTGTTTGAAGTGAATTGTAAACCACGTTTTGTTTTCTTTTTGGCTCCATCTTCGTGAAATTATTTTTTTCTGTTCTAAAAATGGTAGTATAACTTTTTGTGCATTTACTCCTATATTACAATCGGCTTCTATTTGCTTATGGCTATGAAAGAATTCGTCTAAGCCTTGTTTTTCTTTCCAACGTTTACCTAAAGCAACTAAGTGCTGAAACAATATAATGGTATCATTATTCGCTGTTTTTGGTTTTTTTGAACCTCTGTTTTTAATAATGAAATAATCCCGATTATACTTTTGAAATATGTTAGCATAAAAGAAGTATGGATTGTATGTTTTTGCTTTTTTTGTGGTTTTGGTGGAATTTTTTCCGTTTATTATTTCTTTAATTCTATGGAGTTCTTCTTGTTGTGTTTGTTCTTCTTCCAGTTCTTCTTCCTGTTCTGAAATTTCTTCGGCTGTTTTTGGTAAGTTACTAAAATGAGTTAGTATAGACTTTCTTAAGTTCTGTTCCGATTTTGAAGTGGATATTTTTAATTTTTGTTCACTAATAATTAGATCCAACTTTCTTTTGTTTTTAGGCTTAAGAAATTTTAATAACGATTTCTTTAAATTAAGGAATGAACTGCACGCTTTACATTCATTCATAAGGTAAGTTTTAATGTCAGAATCTCTATAAATTGTTTCTGGAATTTCCATATCTTCTTGGTGTGCAAACTGCCTAAGCTCACTTTGGCTTAGGCAGTTGATGAAAAAGTCTATTTGTGTCATGCTGAAACGGTTTTAGTAGTGAATAATTCCGTTACAACTTCCTTGTTTAGCTTAAAGTAGGTACGCATAGGCATACCTTCACGTGTTCTTGTGATAAGGTTTAATTCTTCAAATCGTTTTAGAATTTTATCCAATCGTGTTGGAGTGATTAAAGCCTTTTCCTGAAATTGTTGTTTGGTTTGGTAAAATTTTTCTCCCTTGAAATATTTACTCAGCATAAGCAAATATTCAAATAGTATTACTTCATCGTTAGTTTGAAATATTCGGTAATGATGTTGCAGTTTGTTAAAGTTAACTGCTGAAATTTTTAATAAATTTTCCATTGTTATTTAGTTTAAATAATTGCAACCACTTTATGCAGTTGCTTTACTTCCTTATAACTGGAATCTTTTTTTTCGTTTAAGAGATTGCTAAAAATTGTTCTAAATAATCGTTACATTATTTAGGGTTGAATTTTATAGGGAGGATGAAACGGTTTTAATGGGCTTATGAACCTTGAAATTTTATAAGCTTTTATTTGGGGGAGTATTGTTCTGGTTTAACTATAATTCAAAACATTTCTAACAACACCTACAATTAGAAAATCCTCACTAGCTAAAAATGGATCATATTTACTAGAATTGATAGATTTTAAAATAATTGACTTATCGTTTTGTTGAAATACTTTCACTAAGGTTTCTCCATTATTAACACAAACAATAGTATCACCATTTGTAGCAGTTGGAACTTGTTCTGCTATTATCAAATCTCCTTCTTCAATTTTTGGAGACATAGAATCTCCTTTTGCCTTTACCATAAAAGCTTTTGAAGTTGGAAATTTTAATATTTGAGAAGCGATAGGTATTCTGTCTTGTGGATTACCAACTAAAATCTCACCATTAACTCCACATTGAGCTAATCCATATAAATTTATATAAACTATTGATTTCTCAGGCTCGTTTAAAAGCTGATAATCCCTTGGATTGCTAGGATTACGTTTTAAAAATCCTTTCTTTTCTAATTGTAAGATATGATGATGAACAACACTAGTAGAAGCTACACCAAGTTCTTCCATTAGTTCCAACATTGTTAACGGTTCATCGATGTTAGATTTTAATAAATCTAGAAGTCGCTTTTGGTTTTCATGTAGTTTTTTCATTACAACAAAATTATGTTTTTTTTCAATACTTATTAACAATTTCTATTTTATATTCTAAGAATAGATATATTTGTTCTAATATTTATTCTATAAATTTAAAAGTATGTCAAAAACAAGTAAAAGAGGTCGTGATGCTAAAACAGGGCAGTTTATTCCAATTAAAGAAGCTATAAAAAGACCATCAACAACAGTAGTAGAATCTATAAAAGTCGGACCTATAAAAAAAAGAAAATAAAAATATCAGATAAAAATAGAAGTTATCTGACTTTTGGACAAGACAAGTAAATGTTAAGCATTTGCTTAAGCAAATTCCTAATATCCAAATATAAACAATTACTTCTATACGGTATCGGTGACGAACATCGAGGAATAATATATAATGATTATGGGTAAATTTACTATTAAACGATCTACCAACAATCAATTCTACTTTGTATTAAAAGCCAATAATGGTGAGATAATACTTACAAGTGAAACATATACAACTAATCAAAGTTGTCGTGTGGGAATAGCTTCAGTTAAAACTAATGCCCCTTACGATAGTCGCTATGATAGACGTATAGCTTCAAATGGTCAGTATTTCTTTAATTTAAAAGCTACAAATGGAGAAATTATAGGCTCTAGCGAGATGTACACATCAATAGCTGGAAGAGATAATGGAATTGAATCTGTTAAAACTAATGCTCCTTATGCATCCATTGAGGACTTAAGTTAAGTATGAATTATTGAGAAAAAGAGCTATCCTATTTTATATATGGATAGCTCTTTCATTTTATTATAATTGAATATTGATATACTATTTACTTCAATGAACCACAATCAAAATTTCTTGAAAAATTTAAACGCTACATCTCTTGGAATTTATATATTTCAGCTAAAAAATACTTCCAAATAAATTTTCCTTTCTAAATGAGAATTGAGACCTTTTGCGTTGAAATTTAATTAGAGTAATGAAAATTTATAAGTCTGTATTAGGAGAAATTAAGGCAATTTACTGTAAAAAAGACAATTTAAAGAGCTTTAAGGTAAGTAATAGTCAGGATGTAAATGAGTACGTTAGAGATTTATTTCCAATTGATATTTCCTTAAGAGAAGCATTTATTGCTTTGTACTTAAATCGTAATAGTAGAACAATTGGTTTTGCTGTAATTTCAATTGGAGGTGTTTCTGAAACAGTATGTGACCCAAAAGTTGTTTTCCAACATGCTTTACTTTGTAATGCCAGTAGTATTATATTAATACATAATCATCCTAGTGGAAATTTAAAACCAAGTAATACCGATATTGAACTAACCAAACGCTTAATAAAAGCTGGGGAATTTTTAAGCATTAACATTCTAGACCATTTAATTATTACTTCCATTAAAGAAAACTATTTCAGTTTTGCTGATGGGGGAATTATATAAATTTAAAACCATAATATCATGAAAAATAAAGTAGCAATTTATTGTAGAGTAAGTACCAATACTCAAAACACACAATTACAATCTGACAAATTAATTGATTATGCCAAACAAAAAGGTTGGGATTATGAATTATTTGAGGAAGTAGAAAGTAGTCGAAAATCCAGACCAATTAAAGCAAGTATGTTGCAAAGATTAAGAGCAAAAGAGTTTAATGCAGTATTAGTTTATAAATTAGATAGGTTTGCTCGTTCAAGTACTGAATTAATTATAGAGATAAATGAATTAGTTAATAAAGGAGTTGGTTTTATTTCTATTACTGATAATTTAGATTTTTCAACAGCAGCAGGTCAACTTCACTTTACGATACTTTCAGCTTTTGCATCTTTTGAAAGAGAGTTAATTCGTGAACGTACACTTGAAGGTATTGCAATAGCGAAAAAAAATGGAAAAATTCTCGGCAGACCAAAAGGTGCAAAAGATAAGAAAACCCGTAAAAAGAGCGGATATTACCTCCGAGCTGCAAAAGAAAAACAAGCCTTAGATGTTGCTAAAGGAGTGAATAAAGAACTAACTGCTTATATGTAATGGAGGAATTAGAGCCTGAAAAAGTTGATTTTGGTTTTTATTTTAAAACTAAACGTGTTTTATTTTCTCAACCTATTATAGATTTTAAAGTAGAAAAGGAAGCTCACTTAGTATTTGATTTTTTGATAGATGATTATGGTAATGTAACAGATGTAAAATTTAAGTGGAAAGAATCTACTGATTTTTGTCTTTTGGTTTTTGAACTGGAAAAATATCTTAGTAAAGTAATGTTCAAACCTCTTTACCATTCAATAGAGGAACTACCTGAACCAACTTTGAATTATTACACTAAAAATGATTACTTATATGATGTTGTGAAAGAACTGGATGTTGCCCAGTTTGTTTTTGAGAGTTTTGTTGATAGTTTCTTATAAAAAACTAATACACTACCGAAATTCATCCTTTTTTAGCACTAAAAACTTACAAAATATTAAAAGCCCTTTTGATGAATTGTGAACTATTTTTTATACATTTGAAAAAATAAGTTTGACTGATTTTTTGATTTTACCAGACCTATTCTACACAAATATGGTTGTATAGTTCTAACTGAGTCAGACCAATATATAAGTTAGAATAAATTAAAATAAAACAATGAACAAGAACTTCAACCTATTCCGATTGAATTGTATGATGGAGGATAACAAGTCCAAAAATTACAATTCAATTCTTGTTTCATTAGTATCCGAACTTCTTTTTGAAAATGATAATTCTGAAATAAATAGAGAAGAGTGTTACTCATACATTGTCAAAGATTTAAAAATTAAACTTCAAAAGGATTTATTCATTAAAATAATTGAGAAGAGCAAAAACTTTGTTCACACTCCTAATCAAGATGATGTTGGAATAAAACTTACTGATGAAAAATTCAGAGACATACAGGACAATGTAGCTAACCACTCAATTGATAGACACATAACTGATTTCCTCAAAAGAAATGAATTATCTGATAAATTTAAAACTTCAATAGAGGCTTTACTCTATCAAGCTATTTACGAGAATATTAATTCATTTTCAGTACAAAATATAGATTCTTTAATACCACACAACGCAAAGGATAATTATTCTAAAGAAGAAATTGATGCTTTTAACTCATTCCTAAGCGAGTCAAATAGAGAGAAAAATTACTCACTTTTCAATACATTTTTAAAAGCAGTAGAATTTGCTATAATTACTTCTGGCAAAGGTGTAAAAGAGTTCACAAAGGGGGTTTTTGAAGGGAAAGAATATCTATTGGACGCAAATATCATTTTTAGACTTTTAGGTGTTGGTGGGAAAGAGCGACAAGAAAGTTTAGTAAACCTTATAGAACAGTGTAATCATCAAGGAATTAAGTTCCACTACACCAATGATTCATATCAAGAATTTAAAAGAAAAGTTGAAGCCAGTATTACAGATATAAAAAGAGCAACCGAGAATAAATCAATTGAAGTCTTAGCAGAAATGCTAAAGGAAGACAAAGTCGAGTTTAACAAGGGGTTTATCACTCACTATGCAGAATGTAAACTAGAGAAAGTTGTTCGTTCTCCTGAACAATATGAAACCAAAATAATGGCTGATTTTAGGACACTTTGCAAGAAGCATAACTTATCTCCAATTTCACTAAATGGAAAATTAAAACCTCAAAGCATTACTCGTTTACAAAATGAGCTGTTTGATGAAAAAAAAGAAATCAATGAATATAGTTTCTATACTAAAACTGCTGCAAAAGTAGATGCTACAAATGTTTTAACAGTTAGGGAAATTAGGGGAGATAATGATTATAACTATTCCGATATTAAGTCGTTCTACTTGTCAACTGACAGAACTCTAAATGGAATTCTAGCAAAAAAGGCAGGTGAAAAGATTGCTGAAACTATTTTACCATCGCAACTTTTTATACTTCATAACTCACTATCTGAAAATGGTGACGACAAAGACTATGAAGCATTTACAAAATTCTTAAAAAGACGGACTACTGAATTTAAGTATTCCGGTAGACAAGTCCTTACCTACATTGATGAAATTAGAAATTATACTACAGAGCCAGAAAACATCAAAGAAATATTAAAAGCGTACTCGGATAAAAAATACGATACCTCATTATTGGATATTGATGTTGAACCTGAATATGTTTCAATTAAAGAGTTTGCTGAAACCTATGTTGATAACAAGCTAAAAAAGGCAGAAATTGGAGATGAGAAATATCAAAAAGTTTTTGATAAGGCTGTAAGTGACTTTCCTAAGTTTCTAGCATCTGCTAAAACCAGAGTTAGAATTATTGATGTTTTAATCACAATTCTTCTGATTCCAGTAACAGTTCTTATAGCCAAAAAATTTGTTGACGATATTTATATCATAATAGGATCTGTAGTATTAGCAGAAATTATAAAATTCATTTTAAGTTCAAGGTTAAGTATTTATTCTGATTGGACTAAAAATCTGTTTTTGAGAAAAGTAGGGAACTCAAACTATCATAAAACATTCAAGACTGTTGATAAAACATACATTAACAAAGCAAAGGAATTTGTCAAAGATGAAATCAAAGTGTGGAAATAACTTGCTCTAACATTGAGTATAAAACATAGGGCAGATGATGGTTTCTGTAAGTTTAGGGTTCTTAGCAAGTTTTGTCTCGGTGGGCAGGTAAGCAGCTCTAAAATGCTCTACATTTCATACCCGAGACCGTTATCGGTCAGACTATGACGACAGTGCAACAACATAACAAATAGACAAGAAATTGAAATTTTTAGCGAACATAAACAAAACACAAAATCATTTAGCGACCATTACTGAGAACTTAAAAGTTTACGACCAAGCATTTTTTGCAGTTGCTTTTCTTAGGACTTCTGGACTTAACAATTTAATCAATCCAATCAATGATTTCTTAAAAACTGGTGGACAATTGACTTTAGTAGTTGGACAGAATTTTGCACTCACAGAGCCTAACGCATTACACGAACTTCGCAATCTCTTCAAACCGTTTCCGACATCAAAACTGTTTCTTGCCAAAGCCAACGCTGCTACAAACGTATTTCATCCAAAATTGTATTTATTCAAATCACAAAAGGACTGTTGTGTAATTTCAGGCTCTGCAAATATCACAAAAGGCGGACTAATTGACAATAAAGAAACCTCTATTGTTGCTGACTGCAAGGAAAAGGATACAATTTGGAAAGACGCTAAAAATTACTTTGACAGTTTACTACTTCTCGAAAATTCAAACGAAGCAACTCTACTTGTTATAAAGCAATATGAAACATTCTTTGAACAACAAAAACAGTATAGTAAAAGAGCTAAACCTATTCCAACAAAGACAAAATCACAATTAGCTTTTGACTATAACAACCTTGTAAAGCATTTTAAGGAATTTAATAACTCCAAACGACAAGAGAATTTCAGGGAGAAATTAAATAACTACAAAAAAGCAAAGTCAATTTTAGACCAAATCGCTGACAATACTCGTTTGACACAATCCCAATTTGAGCCACTTCTGGACAGCTTAGTGGGAAGTAAAGAAGAATATAATCTATGGCATTCAGGCAGCTTGTTTAGACTAAGACGTTCTGTATATCCTTATTTCAAAGAGTTTCGTGACTTAGTTTGTTATATCCGAGACAACAAAAATCAGACAGCAGAAATAGTATTTGAAAAAGCCAAAGAAAAAGTAAAAATGATTGAAGGTGCCTCTGTTAACTACATAACAGAAATAATGATGACATACAACAATAAAGACTTTGCTAATATGAATAAAAACCCTCTTACTGTTTTAAGGACAGAAGGTGGTGTAAATATTAAAGCCTCATCATCTTCGTTTTCGGGAGCAGACTATGACGAATACTGTGAACTTATAAAAGAAATTTGCTCTAAACTTGGGCTACAAAATATGTTGGAAGCTGACAGTTTTTTTAATGAAATATATTGGGAAATTAAATGACAAATATGCACCGTACTGTTATGCTTCAGCTTGTAGCTATTTATTTTACATTTAATTCAGCAATGAACTAATATCAATCTTTTCCAAATAAAATTTATCTACTAAAGGACGTTGAACAATTTGTATTTTAGATATCCTATTTTCAAAGTTGGCATACCACACTTCAACAAAAAAACCAAACAAAGTATAAAGGTTAATATCGTGATTGTAGTAACTTCTTTGAGAAGCAAACAAACCATTTTGATTGATTACCTCCATACGTTCGGAAAGTTCTAATTCTTTGAATTGTAATTGTGTCATTAAAAAAAACCTTTAAATAATTCATAGATAATGAAACAGACTATAATAATTGTAGCTAAATATAAATATCCTTTATGTTTATTTTTTAAATTCTTATTATAGTCATCATTATACACAAGACTAAATTACAAAATTTTTATGAAAAATACCACGCTTGAATACCACGCTTAAATGGAAAAATTTGGCAATAAAAAAGGGTTTCAGAAACTCTGAAACCCTTTCGTACTCGAGGCGGGACTTGAACCCGCACGCCCTAATGGGCACAAGATTTTAAGTCTTGCGTGTCTACCAATTCCACCACTCAAGCAACTATCTTACATAAATGAGCGGGAGACGGGATTCGAACCCGCGACCCCGACCTTGGCAAGGTCGTGCTCTACCAGCTGAGCTACTCTCGCTTAAATGTATTAATGTGCTTTAAAGAACATCCCTTAAAAAAGGAATGCAAAAATAGATATTTTTTTATTCCTACAAAATTTTATCCCTTATTTTTTATAGTAGGAAATTAATCCATTTTATTTATAAATGCTAATGAATACGTTAGCACTTTTTTAGCTGCTTCAGAAAGTTGTTCTTCTTGGTGAGGATGACTAATATCAAAGGTATGATTGGCTCCTGTAATTATTTTCAAAACAGCCTTTTCATTCCACTCATTAAGTTGCTTAGCTTCTTCAATACTTACTGTTAAATCACTATCTCCATGAATAATTAAATGTGGCTGATTAGCCTTTTTAATGGCATTTTCTATTTTGTATTTATCCTTATTGGCAAACAAATCTTCTACAAAAGAATAATACATTGGCATTTGCTGCTTTGTACGAGTATTTTCAATATAAACCACTCCTTTAGTTTTCCATTCGGATAAATCTGATGGCAACCTTCTTTCAAAATCACTGATGGCAGCCCATGTAATTATTGTTTTTATCCTAACATCCATGCTAGCTGCTAACATGGCTATTCCACCACCTCTACTATGTCCTATTAAAGTAATGTCATTAATATCTAACTCCTCTTTAGGCAATTCTTCTGTTGTGTGTATCCAATCTAATACATGTGAAACATCATTCAACTCTTTAGTAATAGTGTTTTTCCCAAAAGCATCTAAATCCGGGAAATCTATTGGTTGTTCAACAGTTCCTCCATTATGAGAAAAATTAAACTTTAAAAAAACACATTCATTTGTGACAAAAAAATCCATCACTTCGTTAAAGTGTCCCCAATCCTTAAATCCTTTAAATCCATGAGCAAAAATAACTATTGGTTTAGGCTTGTTATCAGATTTAAGCCCAACATCCAACACCATAGGTTTTCCTATAGTATTATTAATCAGTATTTTATTTCTTATTATCATTTACATTAACTCATTATGCAACATATATAACAATTACTTCGTCTTGAACGATGTATCAATTTAGATCTTATACACTTATAACTATTTACTTTACTATTTATTAATTATAATAACATTTCAAGATTGAACACAAAACAAAATTATTAAAACATATGATAACGAAAGTAGTTAGGTAATTTAAATAATGTTGTAGTTATTGTATAAACTACTATAACTTCTTTTTCATTAATAATCAACACCTTTTCATTATCATTGTTACTATTTTTTGTTTCTAAGTATTTTTTATTTTACATTTGAAAAGATAATAAACCAAATTTTTATGAAAAAATTATATTTTATTTTATTAGTTATAATTCCAAGTTCATTGTTTGCTCAGTTTAAAACTGAATATCATCAAAATGGAGATCCAAAAACAGAAATAATAGATGCCGATGGTATGAAACAAGGTACATGGAACTATTATGATTTTAATAATAATCTAGTTAGAATTGAAAAATTCAAAGATAATCAACTTATTAAAAGAACTTCAATCGTTAATGGAACAGAGTTCGATACACAATCTTTTTCTGTTATAGAGATGAATGTTCCATCTAATCTTTCAGAGATTGAGACAACAATACAACAATCAGATGGCGAAATAATCATTGATGAACAAGGCAATATTCTATCCATATATTTTTACTCATTAGCCTCTTCATTAAACAAAAATGATATTACCATAGCTTTATCTAATTTCATTAAGAGCAACTATACAAATACAAAAAATACGATTTTAACCTTTTAATATTATTATGAAAAAAATATATTTATTCTTACTACTAATCCCTTCATTTTGTTTTGGTCAAAACTTAGTACTAAATCCAAGTTTTGAAAGTGTTAATTTAGCAAATTTACAATGTTCCTGGTATACTAGTGAAGCTCAGTTTACAAATGCTATTTCAAATTGGGATTATCCAAATAATGGTAGTACTGATATTTTTCATACAAGCTTAGCTACATCTTGCTATTGCAGTCCTTTTTCTACTAATGCCTCATCACCTGGCACCCAAGCACCGAGGACTGGAAATGCAATGACAAACATTGTTGTATATGGTTCTGGAGGATGTACTCCTTATCGAGAATACTTACAAGGAGAATTATCAACTCCTCTAACAGTAGGTACAACATACAATGTAAGTGCTTATGTTTCTTTAGCAGATAAATCAAATAGAGCAACAAGTAATATTGGCTTTAAATTTACTACTGCAAGACAAAACACAGGAAGTATGTGTGTATGGATAACAACTCCTGATGTTTATTATACTGGTACACCAATAACTAATAAAACAGGCTGGACACTAATTTCCTTCACTTTTACCCCTACTGTTGCCGGGTTACGCTACTTTTCTTTTGGAAACTTTTTCACTGACGGGGCTACAACTACAACTTCTGTTAGTGGTTCTGAAGGGACAATCCGATATTTTGTTGATGACATATCAGTAACAACAGCATGCCCTACCCAGTCAGCTACATGGACCAATCCATCACCTATATGTGCTGCAGCTGGTTCTATTAACCTTAATAGTTTAGTAACAGGTACAGCAGGTGGAACTTGGTCTGGTACAGGGGTTTCTGGTTCTACTTTTAACCCGGCTAGTGGTACACAATCGGTTACTTATACCGTAGGCACTTCTCCTTGTACTCAATCTCAAACGCATACTATCACTGTTCGACCAGATGTTAATCCTGCGTGGACCAATCCATCACCTATTTGTGCTGCGGCTGGTTCTATTAATCTTAATAGCTTAATTACCGGAACAACTGGTGGTTCGTGGTCGGGTACTGGTGTTTCTGGTTCTACTTTTAATCCTGCTAGTGGTTCACAATCTGTTACTTATACCGTAGGTACTGCTCCTTGTCAGGAAACTTCTACGCAAACTATTACTGTTCGTCCTGATGTTAATCCGGCTTGGACTAATCCCGGACCGCTTTGTGCGGCTAACGGTGGCACAGTTACTCTAGTGTCTGCTCAATCTGGTGGTTCTTGGAGTGGTACGGGGGTTACTAGTGGTGGTGTTTTTTCTTTGTCAGCAGGTACACAGTCTATTACTTATACTATTGGTACTGCTCCTTGTCAGGAGACTTCTACGCAAACTATTACGGTTATTCCTGATGTTAATCCGGCTTGGAATAATCCTTCGCCTATTTGTGCGGCTGCCGGTTCTATCAACTTAAGTAGTTTAGTAACTGGTACTACTGGTGGAACTTGGTCGGGCACAGGCGTTTCCGGTTCTACTTTTAACCCTGCTAGTGGCACACAATCGGTTACATACACTGTAGGTACTGCTCCTTGTCAGGAGACTTCTACACAAACTATTACGGTTATTCCTGATGTTAATCCGGCTTGGAATAATCCTTCGCCTATTTGTGCGGCTGCCGGCTCTATCAACTTAAGTAGTTTAGTAACTGGTACTACTGGTGGAACTTGGTCGGGAACGGGGGTTTCCGGTTCTTCTTTTAACCCGGCTAGTGGTACACAATCGGTTACGTACACTGTAGGTACTGCTCCTTGTGTGGAGACACAAACGCATACTATTACGGTTATTCCTGATGTTAATCCTTCTTGGACTAATCCTTCGCCTATTTGTGCAGCTTCTGGCCCTATTAATCTTAATAGTTTAATTACTGGTACTACTGGTGGTTCTTGGAGTGGAACGGGGGTTTCCGGTTCTTCTTTTAATCCGGCTAGTGGCACACAATCGGTTACGTATACTGTGGGTACTGCTCCTTGTCAAGAGACTTCTACACAAACTATTACTGTCGCTACTGTTTCTGCTGCTTGGACTAATCCTTCGCCTATTTGTGAGGGGGATGCTCCTATTAACTTAAGTACTTTGGTTACTGGCTCTGCTGGTGGTTCCTTCTCTGGAACGGGGGTAACTGCTAACACGCTTGATCCTTCTGGTATGGGAGGGGCTTCTGTGAGTATTACTTATACGGTGGGAACTGCTCCTTGTACGGAGACTCAAACTCATACTATTGTTATTAATAATGATGATGATGCTTCTTTTTCTTATCCTCAATCTTCTTATTGTATTACGGGTAATAACCCTACTCCTACTGTAACGGGTACTAGTGGTGGTACTTTTACTATTTCTGCTCCTGGTAGTATTAATGCTACTACCGGTGAGATTAATCTTATCGCTAGTGGTACTGGTTCTTTTACGGTTACTTACAATACGGCTACTGCGGGTAATCCTTGTCCTGTTACTGCTTCTACTACTATAACTATTACTACGGGACAAACTGCTGGGTTTAGTTATGATAATGCTCAGTATTGTGTGTATGATAACGCTCCTATTTTAACGCTTAATGGCGGGGCTACTGCGGGTACTTTTTCTGCTTCACCTACTGGGTTAACTATTGACAATGCTGGAGCAATTACTTTATCTACTAGTACTCCTGGTATTTACACGGTTTACAACAATGTGCCTGCTGCTAATGGTTGTGCTCCTGCTATAGATTCTACTACTATTGAGATTCTTCCGCTTGATACGGCTACTTTTAGCTACTCTGCTAATGCTTATTGTTTGGCTGATCCTAATCCTACTGCTACTGTTACTGGTACTCCGGGAGGTACTTTCTCTATTAGCCCAACTTCTGGGGTAATCAATACCTCTACTGGCGAAATTGATATTAATGCTTCTGGTGCAGGTACATATGTTATTTATTATAATACTGCTTCTGCAGGTAATCCTTGCCCAGTTACGGATTCTGTTACTATTACTTTAATGCCGCAAAATTTTATTGTGCCTAATAGTATCCCTAATTTCTGCTTGGGTGATTCTACTGCTTTAACGGCTACGGCTAGTGGTAATGGAACGATTACTTGGTATAGTGATGTTGCCGGAACTACTGTTATTGGTACGGGTAGCCCTTTCTTCCCACCTATTACTGCTGCCGGTACTTATACTTATTATGTGAATGAAGCGGGTACTTGTCCTAGTCCTATGGATTCGGTTACTTTTACTGTGCAGTATGTGGATGCTCAGGCTTCGGCTAGTCCTTCGGTTGGTCCTATGCCGCTTGTGGTTAATTTCTCCAACTCTTCTACGGGAGCTACTAACTATTTCTGGGATTTTGCTAATGGCAACCTTGATTCTACTTTTGCTCCTACGCAAACTTATTCTGAACCGGGTACTTACACGGTTACTTTAGTGGTTACCGATGGTCTGTGTTGGGATTCTACTACTATTGTTATCGAGGTGTTTAACGAGTCTTCTTTAACTATTCCTAATGTGTTTACTCCTAATGGTGATGGACATAATGATGTATTTACCGTGGATGGTGAAAACTTAAAGTCTGTTGAAGGTGAAATTTATAACCGTTGGGGACAAAAAATGTTTGCTTGGGGGAATGTTAATGGGTATTGGGATGGTAAAACGCTTGCCGGTGCTGATGCACCTGATGGTACTTACTTCTTCATCATTAAAGCTGAAGGTATTGATGGACAGCAATTCTTTGAAAAAGGTACCTTGTCGCTTATTAGATAATCTTTCTTATAAAATAAACAAACCTCGCAATGCGAGGCTTGTTTATTATAAGTATTTTTTTTGCTTGTAAGTGTTTTTTGTTATAAATTTGAAAACATAATTAACTTAAAATTTTATGAAAAAAATCTATTCTTTATTATTTACTCTATTTTTTAGCACTTTTTTAATTGGTCAAAACAATATTTTAATTATTGATTATAATAATGCTTTTACAAGTGATCAAAACAATAATGCTAGTAGAATTTACAACCGATTGTTAGCCACTCAGGCCAGTGTTACAAGAATAGGTTCTATCCCTGCAACAATTAGTAATGCTACATATAACCAAGTGTGGTTATTTGGTAATATGGGAGCACCAGTTGCTGGCAATTTGAACCCTATTATAAACTTCATGAATGGTGGTGGTGGTGTTTATGTTCAATCAGAAGTTTCTTGCTGCAATACTCAAGCAAATTATCTAGATGCTCTAATAAATGCAACGGTAATTACAGGAGGTTCTATTACACACAATACAACTTATTCAAACCCTTATCAATTTACTCCAAATCCAAATACAGTTTGTTCTTCATCAGGTAATTGGTCTCATTATGGCAACGCTGTAAGGCCTTTTATTGGTGTTGCAGCCCAAAATATATTATTTCAAATCACAACAACTTGCAGTAATTTAGGGGTCAATAATGCTGGAGTTCAATTTAGAAGCTGTGATTTGATTTCAGGTCGAGGTGCTTTAATTGGGACTGGCGACATAAATTTATTCGCATTAAATGCAAATTGTGGTGGAAATTCTGCCCTAAATGGGAACCCAAACAACAATATAGTTATTGATCATATTGCTAACTTATTTCCTGCTCTAAGAAACTGTTCATTTGGAACATCAACAGGTTCAGCCACTTGGACCAATCCATCACCTATATGTGCTGCAGCTGGTTCTATTAACCTTAATAGTTTAGTAACAGGTACAGCAGGTGGAACTTGGTCTGGTACAGGGGTTTCTGGTTCTACTTTTAACCCGGCTAGTGGTACACAATCGGTTACTTATACCGTAGGCACTTCTCCTTGTACTCAATCTCAAACGCATACTATCACTGTTCGACCAGATGTTAATCCTGCGTGGACCAATCCATCACCTATTTGTGCTGCGGCTGGTTCTATTAATCTTAATAGCTTAATTACCGGAACAACTGGTGGTTCGTGGTCGGGTACTGGTGTTTCTGGTTCTACTTTTAATCCTGCTAGTGGTTCACAATCTGTTACTTATACCGTAGGTACTGCTCCTTGTCAGGAAACTTCTACGCAAACTATTACTGTTCGTCCTGATGTTAATCCGGCTTGGACTAATCCCGGACCGCTTTGTGCGGCTAACGGTGGCACAGTTACTCTAGTGTCTGCTCAATCTGGTGGTTCTTGGAGTGGTACGGGGGTTACTAGTGGTGGTGTTTTTTCTTTGTCAGCAGGTACACAGTCTATTACTTATACTATTGGTACTGCTCCTTGTCAGGAGACTTCTACGCAAACTATTACGGTTATTCCTGATGTTAATCCGGCTTGGAATAATCCTTCGCCTATTTGTGCGGCTGCCGGTTCTATCAACTTAAGTAGTTTAGTAACTGGTACTACTGGTGGAACTTGGTCGGGCACAGGCGTTTCCGGTTCTACTTTTAACCCTGCTAGTGGCACACAATCGGTTACATACACTGTAGGTACTGCTCCTTGTCAGGAGACTTCTACACAAACTATTACGGTTATTCCTGATGTTAATCCGGCTTGGAATAATCCTTCGCCTATTTGTGCGGCTGCCGGCTCTATCAACTTAAGTAGTTTAGTAACTGGTACTACTGGTGGAACTTGGTCGGGAACGGGGGTTTCCGGTTCTTCTTTTAACCCGGCTAGTGGTACACAATCGGTTACGTACACTGTAGGTACTGCTCCTTGTGTGGAGACACAAACGCATACTATTACGGTTATTCCTGATGTTAATCCTTCTTGGACTAATCCTTCGCCTATTTGTGCAGCTTCTGGCCCTATTAATCTTAATAGTTTAATTACTGGTACTACTGGTGGTTCTTGGAGTGGAACGGGGGTTTCCGGTTCTTCTTTTAATCCGGCTAGTGGCACACAATCGGTTACGTATACTGTGGGTACTGCTCCTTGTCAAGAGACTTCTACACAAACTATTACTGTCGCTACTGTTTCTGCTGCTTGGACTAATCCTTCGCCTATTTGTGAGGGGGATGCTCCTATTAACTTAAGTACTTTGGTTACTGGCTCTGCTGGTGGTTCCTTCTCTGGAACGGGGGTAACTGCTAACACGCTTGATCCTTCTGGTATGGGAGGGGCTTCTGTGAGTATTACTTATACGGTGGGAACTGCTCCTTGTACGGAGACTCAAACTCATACTATTGTTATTAATAATGATGATGATGCTTCTTTTTCTTATCCTCAATCTTCTTATTGTATTACGGGTAATAACCCTACTCCTACTGTAACGGGTACTAGTGGTGGTACTTTTACTATTTCTGCTCCTGGTAGTATTAATGCTACTACCGGTGAGATTAATCTTATCGCTAGTGGTACTGGTTCTTTTACGGTTACTTACAATACGGCTACTGCGGGTAATCCTTGTCCTGTTACTGCTTCTACTACTATAACTATTACTACGGGACAAACTGCTGGGTTTAGTTATGATAATGCTCAGTATTGTGTGTATGATAACGCTCCTATTTTAACGCTTAATGGCGGGGCTACTGCGGGTACTTTTTCTGCTTCACCTACTGGGTTAACTATTGACAATGCTGGAGCAATTACTTTATCTACTAGTACTCCTGGTATTTACACGGTTTACAACAATGTGCCTGCTGCTAATGGTTGTGCTCCTGCTATAGATTCTACTACTATTGAGATTCTTCCGCTTGATACGGCTACTTTTAGCTACTCTGCTAATGCTTATTGTTTGGCTGATCCTAATCCTACTGCTACTGTTACTGGTACTCCGGGAGGTACTTTCTCTATTAGCCCAACTTCTGGGGTAATCAATACCTCTACTGGCGAAATTGATATTAATGCTTCTGGTGCAGGTACATATGTTATTTATTATAATACTGCTTCTGCAGGTAATCCTTGCCCAGTTACGGATTCTGTTACTATTACTTTAATGCCGCAAAATTTTATTGTGCCTAATAGTATCCCTAATTTCTGCTTGGGTGATTCTACTGCTTTAACGGCTACGGCTAGTGGTAATGGAACGATTACTTGGTATAGTGATGTTGCCGGAACTACTGTTATTGGTACGGGTAGCCCTTTCTTCCCACCTATTACTGCTGCCGGTACTTATACTTATTATGTGAATGAAGCGGGTACTTGTCCTAGTCCTATGGATTCGGTTACTTTTACTGTGCAGTATGTGGATGCTCAGGCTTCGGCTAGTCCTTCGGTTGGTCCTATGCCGCTTGTGGTTAATTTCTCCAACTCTTCTACGGGAGCTACTAACTATTTCTGGGATTTTGCTAATGGCAACCTTGATTCTACTTTTGCTCCTACGCAAACTTATTCTGAACCGGGTACTTACACGGTTACTTTAGTGGTTACCGATGGTCTGTGTTGGGATTCTACTACTATTGTTATCGAGGTGTTTAACGAGTCTTCTTTAACTATTCCTAATGTGTTTACTCCTAATGGTGATGGACATAATGATGTATTTACCGTGGATGGTGAAAACTTAAAGTCTGTTGAAGGTGAAATTTATAACCGTTGGGGACAAAAAATGTTTGCTTGGGGGAATGTTAATGGGTATTGGGATGGTAAAACGCTTGCCGGTGCTGATGCACCTGATGGTACTTACTTCTTCATCATTAAAGCTGAAGGTATTGATGGACAGCAATTCTTTGAAAAAGGTACCTTGTCGCTTATTAGATAATCTTTCTTATAAAATAAACAAACCTCGCAATGCGAGGCTTGTTTATTTTATAATATCATTACTCCTCTCTTATTAAGAATAGGAATTTTTACAAAATTTTCTTCTTTAATTGTTTCGGCTAAAAAAATGTATTTTTTATCTAACAACTGATTATCTGAAAAATAAGTTACCCAATACTGATTATGAAGCCCAAAAACATTTTCAATAATGGGTTCTATTTTAGCATAACTTTTTGGGGGAACATTACCTAATGCATGTCTCAATTCAGAAGTTTTAGTTTGAGAACCGTTCTCATGAGTAATGTACCCTTTGGAAGACACTAATACATTTTCTAATGGAGTATCTTTTAAATTAACCAAATATACATTCCAATCTTCACCTTCTTGAACAACAGCAATAGCTACATTGGTAACTTTTTCCTGAGGAATATCTTTTATCATTTTTTATTACTCTTTAATTTCTTCAATAGCTCTATTGATGGTTTTGTCATTTTCATTAACAATCACATAAAAACCGAAATTACCATAAAGATGTCTGCTCATATCTGCTTTTAACCCTTGCTCAATTAAAGATTTAGATTTTTTTATTTGTTCTAAATTTCTTTCTATTCCTGACTCGGTAGCAAATTTTATCAGATTATTAAACAATTGATTACTTACTTTAAATTGTCTTTTAAATTGAACGGCATCGTGATACGTTTCTAACATTTTTTTTCTTCTACTATCGATATAATTTAACGAAAATTCTTGAATAATACCGTTATACCTTAGTTGATACAAATAATCTGTTCCTCCTACAGTATCTAACGGAATAAAAATATCGGGCATAATTCCACCACCGCCATAAACAACCTTACCTTTTTTGGTAAAATATTTCAACGAATCAGGAAAATGGATACTATCAGCTTCTAATAATTCACCATTTTCGTAACGTTTGTAAGCTTCTAAATTATAATCATCTAAACCATTTTCATAAGGTTTTTGAATTGATCTTCCAGACGGTGTATAATACCTAGCGACAGTAAGTCTTATTGCCGAACCATCAGGCCAAGGTATTTGTTCTTGAACCAATCCTTTTCCAAACGAACGTCTTCCTAAAATAATTCCTCTATCATTATCCTGAATTGCCCCTGCTAGTATTTCACTTGCCGAAGCTGAATTTTCATTAATTAAAATAGCTATTTTAATTCCTTTTAATATTCCTTTTGAAGTGGAATAATATTCTGTTTTTTTTCTTGCTCTTCCTTTTGTATAAACAATCATCTGATTTTTATCTAACATTTCATCAGCAATACTTATAGCAGAAGAAAGTACTCCACCTCCATTCCCTCTTAAATCAATAATCAAACTTTCCATATCTTTTTCCTTAAGTTCAGCCACAGCAGTCAAAAATTCAGCGTACGTTGTTCTTGCAAATCTTGATATTTTAACATATCCAATATTATCATCTATCATGTAAGGAGCATCAACACTATAAATAGGAATTTCATCTCTTACGATAGCAAACTTTAGCAATTTTTTTGTCCCTCTTCTTTTAACATAAACATTCACTTTTGTTCCTCTTGGACCTTTTAACAGCTTAATTACATCATTATTTGTGATGTTTTTTCCTGCAATATTTACTGTATCTACTTTAATAATCCTATCTCCTGCCTGAATACCAAGTTTTTCTGAAGGTCCGTTTGCTATTGCTGCTACTACCATTACAGTATCATCCTTAATTCTAAACTCAACACCAATCCCCTCAAAAGAACCTTCAATTGGATCATTCATATCATTAAAATCTTTTGGAGATATATAATAAGAATGTGGGTCTAAATTCGATAACATAGAATTAATTGAGTTCTCCAGCAATTCTTTGCTATCTACCGAATCTACATAAGCTTCTTCAATAAAATTAAGTATTTCATTAAGCTTACCCGTAGATGATTTTGAATTTGATTTTGAAAAAATAATAGATTTATTGCCTGTTGTTGACGACAAATAAGAACCTAAGTAAATACCCACAACAACACTAAGTGTTAGCAATAATGGTAGAAATATTTTAATGTTATATTTGTTCATATTGTATGTTTATTGTATGTTTAGGGATAATCTTCTAATCTAATAAAAGTAACATCTATGCCAGATGCTTCTAAAAAATTAAGACCATCTTTGTCTTTATAATCATTACAATAAACTACTCTTTTTATACCTGCTTGCAAAATTAACTTGCTGCATTCTTTGCATGGCGAAAGCGTTATATATAGCGTTGCTCCATTGGCATTATTAGTAGATTTTGCAATTTTCATTAACGCATTTGCTTCGGCATGAAGCACGTACCACAATGTTTTTCCATCTTCATCTTCACAGCAATTATCATAGCCTGTTGGCGAACCATTATAGCCATCAGAAATTATCATTCTGTCTTTAACTACCAATGCCCCCACTTGTTTTCTTATACAATGCGATAATTTAGACCATTCTTTGGCCATTTTTAAATAGGCCAAATCGTAGCGTAATTGTTTATTTTTATTGTAACTCTCTTCCATTTCTTTTAAAAGCAGCAAAATTAACTATTTGAAAATGATTTATTGACTTTTATATTTTTCGTATCCATCTTGTTGATTAATAGCAACCATTACTTGCTTTAAGATATTTTCAACGCTATCTTCATAATCTATTTTTAATGGTTGATGTACTTGCATTTGTAAAGCCGTATTTTTTTTCTTGATAAAAAGTCCTTTTTTATCAAAAGCTCTTCTAAAACCATCTATGGTAATAGGCACAACAATAGGTTTATAATTTTTAATGATGTGAGCCGTTCCTTTTCTACCTTCAGCAAAAGCCTTAGTAGTTCCTTGTGGAAAATTTACCACCCAGCCATTTGCCAACGCAATTTTTATTTTTTCCGTATCAGCTTGATCAACGGGTCTTTTAATAGATTTCCCTGCTTCTCGCCAAGTTCTTTTAATGGTGATTGCTCCGGCATAAGCTAAAATTTTAGGCAATAATCCTGATTTCATGGTTTCTTCAGCAGCAACAAAATAAAAATCAACAAAAGGACATGCTAAAATTCCTCTCAATTTAATTTCATTCGGATAGCCATAAATAGCTGTTTCCATGGCGTGAACCATAAAAGCCACATCTGCAAAATACGTTTGGTGGTTGGAAACAAAAAGCACATTCTGTTTGGGTAAATCTCTAAACAATTCAGCACCTTCTATTTTAGGATAATTTACTCTCTTAAACCTTATATAAGTAATAAAAGCAAAGGTTCTTATCACTAATTTTTTAAGAAATAGGTACTGACCAAAAATATTTTTCTTTAGCAAATCGATTTATTTTTTTTAAATGGGCAAATTTAATCAAGAATTGCCATTTCCCTAATAAAAAAAGGCTTTGATATTGTTGGATTAATTTTTAACTTTCTTTCTAAGTGAAATTTTCTGACCTGCATTGGGTTGAGTACCCATAATCATATTATTTTTCTTGTAAAGTTTATTAAGCTTCACACCATATTGCTGAGAAATATTTCTCATGGTATCTCCAGATTTTACGATATGAAAATCTTCTTGAGCTTTATTTCTTTTTGGCTGAAGATATAATATTTGTCCTTCTTCCAATACATCACTTTTGTTTAAATCATTATAACGATATAATTGCCATTCATTCATTTCAAAAGCTTTAGCAATGCTGTAAAAGGTATCTCCTTTTTTTACAACAATGTGTTTTATGTTGTTATGCATTTTAACAGTATATTTTTTTGAAGCAGAACTTGCTAAAGTTGCAGATGTTTTGCCTTTTTTTGGTGTTTTAGAAGGAACTTTTGCATACCTATCGTACTCATAAAGTTGATGTTTTTCAATTAAATCTATCAGCAAATCGGCATATTTTGGGTTAGTTGCATAACCAGCTTTTTTTAAACCTTTAGCCCAGCCTTTGTAATCTGTAATTTTTAATTCAAACAAAAAAGCATACCTTGAACGTGAAGTAAGAAATTCAGAATGATCTTCAAAAGATTCATAAACTGATTTATATTTTCTAAAACATTCATTTTTAGCATCATCATCAATATGCATGGTTTTACCTTTCCAACCAGAATGGCATTTTATACCAAAATGATTGTTTGCATACATGGCTAAAGGACTATTTCCATCACCCGACTCTAGAATTCCCTGAGCTAATGTAATACTGGCAGGAACTCCCGAACGATGCATTTCTCTAATTGCGTCATCTTTATAGGTCTCTATATATTCCGAACGTGTAATTCTGCGTTCGGCAGGTTGTGCAACTGAACTTATTGTCAGAAGCATTACTACTATTAATATGGAAATACGATAATTCATTAATAATTGCAAAGTTAACAGCAATATCAACCAATCTATTGCTATTTTTCTAAAAATATTAACAGTTAATTATTGATTACTGAAACTAATAAACCCAAATTTTAAAATATTAATTTAATTTTATCAAATCCTTTATTCCCCTGTAATCCACCCGTATGTATAGCAACAATTTTTTTGCCATTAAAAAAAGCTGTCGTTTTGGCAAGATGTAAAATTCCAAATAACATTTTTCCTGTATAAATTAAGTCTAGCGGAATGGTTTGGTTTTGATAAAAATTATTAACAAAGTCAATCAATTCACTACTTGTTTTTGCGTATCCACCAAAATGATAATCTGTAATTAACTGCCAATTTTTATTATTTATTTCTACCACAAATTGTTGTTGATAGTCTGCCAATAGTTGTTGAATATCATTTTTTAGAAAATTTCCTCCTTTTAATGCAGGAAAGCCAAATACCTGTTTTGTTTCATCAACCGATGCTATTATTCCAGCAATAGTTCCTCCTGTTCCACAGGCACAACAAATAATATCGTAATCTATATCAATATTTTTAATAATTTCGGTACAACCTTTAACTGCAAAAGCATTAGAACCACCTTCTGGCACAAGATAGAAGTCTCCAAATTCAGCTTTCATTTCTTGTAAAAATGAAGCATTATATTTTTCATCTCTGTACAACTCCCTCGACATATATCTTAACTGCATCCCATTATCTATAGCAAGTTGTAAAGTTAAATTTAAAGGTAGGTGCTCTTCTCCTCTAATAATTCCTATGGTTTTAAATCCAAATTCTTTTCCTGCAGCAGCCGTTGCGGCAATATGGTTAGAATAAGCTCCTCCAAAAGTTAATAATTGATTTTTTCCAGCATTTTTGGCTTCTTGTAGGTTGTAAAACAATTTTCGCCACTTGTTTCCTGAAATGGTGGGATGAATTAAATCTTCTCGCAATATATGTAATTGTATGTTTTTTTCTTCAAGAAAATCAAAATTTACTTGTTGCAATGGTATTGGTGGAAGTTTTTGGTGTATCATGTGACAAAAATACAGAACAAAATAAAAAACCCTTTCAGCAAAATTGCTAAAAGGGTTTTCTGTGAAAATTAAATTATTTTTTTATTTCTTAATCACTTTTAAGGTATTTAAGTTACCATTTTGATTAATCTCTACGAAATATAATCCGGTAGCATAAACACTCATATCAAAAGTAGCTGTATTTCCTGAAATTATTGTTTTTTCTACTAAAGTTTGACCAGTAATAGCAACAATTTTTACAACTGTTCCACTTAAATCATCTGAAGATGATATGGTAAAAATATCATTAACAGGATTTGGATAAACAGAAATATTGCTGTTGGCATTCATTTCATTTAATCCAGTAATAACAATGTTTTCACAAGCAGAAGTTTCACTACAACCATTTTCTGTCACAACAACAGCATAATTCCCTGTAACTGTTAGTGTAAAGTTTTGGCTAGTGGCACCAGAAATTGGCTGATTACTATTATCGCAATCTACCCATTGATAAGTTGCATTACCGTTGTTAGCAGTAATCGTAGTTCCTGTTGTTGTAGTGGTAGCATCAACAGTTGTAACCGTAATCGTAATTTGGTCGTTATCTGTACAAGAGCCTGAAGTACCAGTAACAGTATAAGTGGTAGTTGCTGTTGGAGTAAAAGCTACACCATTAGTAACGCCATTATCCCATGCGTATGAAGTGGCTCCACTTCCTGTAAGTGTAACTTGGTCGCCTGCACAAATTGAAGTTGCTGTCGCATTTGCCGTTACTGTTATAGCTGAAGCAACAGTAACTGTTACTTGAGCAGTATTTTGACAGTTGTTTCCATCTGTACCTGTAACGGTATAGGTTGTTGTTACTGCTGGGGTAAAAGCAACACCATTAGTTACACCATTATCCCAAGTATAAGAAGAAGCTCCACCGCCTGTTAGTGTAATCTGACCTCCAGCACATACAGTAGTTGCAGATGCGTTGGCTGTTACTGTTGGCAATGGATTTACTGTTACTGTCACTTGAGCAGTATTCTGGCAGTTGTTTCCATCTGTACCTGTAACGGTATAAGTTGTTGTTGCTGTTGGTGTAAAAGCAACACCATTAGTCACCCCATTATTCCATGTGTAAGAAGAAGCTCCGCCACCAGTAAGCGTAACTTGACTTCCTGTACAAACTGAAGTTGAAGTTGCATTTGCTGTAACCGTTGGTAATGGATTTACTGTTACTGTTTTAGTTGCACTATCTAAACAACTGTTCCAAAAACCACCCAAAGTATAAAGTTTTGGAGAATGGTTAGCCGCAGTTGCATAAGTATGAGTAGCTGTTCCATTCCAAACTAATGATGCTCCACCACCTAATGCATAAACATAGGTTGAATCGGGCACTGTTGTATTAAAATAATTTTTAAACTTTTGATAGTTGTAAAACCTACTGCTTAACACACTTGTTGGAGTAGTGTTGTTGGTAAAGTTTACAGGTGTTCCTAAACAAGAAGGATTAGGAGAAGCTGTAAAATCTGTTGTTATAGTATAAGTAATTTTTGGTGCAGCTAACATTTCAAAATCAAATGGTCCACCTGTAAAACCAGAAACCGTATAAGTAGGCATATTTACCCAGTTTCCATTTGATGACGTGTACCAATCTGATTTTGCTCTAGATAAGTTTTCATCATAAGATTGACTAAGTGCAGCATCATTTACATAAAAGTCAACTATACCTCCAACATTTGTTGGTCTAATTACTACAGCATAATTTCCTGAAACATTAATTGGAGTAAAATTTACTTGTCTGTAATTAAAGTTTGTATCAGTAAGGGTAATATTAGCAAAAGCAATTTCTGTTGTTGGATTGTTGCTAGCATCAACGTTATAAACAGATGCTCTAACACTAACACTTGCTACACCATTTGGACTGTTTCTACCATAAAACTCCACCCCTGTTATTCCAAGTGTAGAGCCATTTAATAAAAAAGTTTGGGACATAGACTCATTGTCATCTGCCCATAATTCAAACACATAAAAGTTACCTGTTCCCAATATTTGTTCTTTTGTTTGAGGATACCTAATCGTATCTACACATGCCAATGTCTTTTGAGAATTCATGGCTTTTAAAGAAGATTCATGGCTTTTGGTTAAAAGCACATTTTTTGGAGCTGGCTTAAGTTCGCTTCTATTCGAAGTCTGACCAAAAACTACTGCTCCCATCATTAAGACTAAAGAAGATAGTAAAATTTTTTTCATAGTTATTTGCTTTTTAAAGATTTGGCAGTAAAAATATAAAGTATTATTCAATCAAACAAACTTTTAATATTTTATCAATAAGTGTTTAATCAACTTCACTTTGTTATAGTATCTTTGTCGAGAATTTTAATCCATTTTGAATGAAAAAACTGCCTTTTTATAAAATCTTTTTGAAATACTTTTTTAGAGGATTATTATATACTGTTCCTATCACACTTACTATTTATATAATTTATGAATTATTTATATTTTTAGATGGGTTAATTCCCGTTAAGTTTAAAATTCCAGGCTTAGGTTTTTTATTTTTAATTGGACTAATAACACTATTAGGATTTATAGGTTCGAGCATTATTATTGAGCCGTTAAAAGCTCAGTTTAATCAACTATTAGATAAAGCTCCGTTACTTAAAACCATTTATTCTTCGGTTAAAGACTTGTTATCTGCCTTTGTTGGTTCTAAAAAAAGTTTCGATAAACCTGTTTTAGTAAAGCTAAACAAAGACTCAAATCTAGAAAAATTAGGTTTTATTACAGCTGAAGACCTTACTAAAATTGGCATTTCTGATGATAGAATTGGTGTTTACCTACCTCATTCTTACAACTTTTCAGGAAACTTTTTTATAGTACCCGCATCTCAAGTAACTGCTGTTAAAAATGTGAAATCTGCAGACTTTATGAAATTTATTGTCTCAGGAGGTGTTACCCAATTAGATTAGTAAAATGAGTGGCTTTTCAAATACAAATAAATTAGAAGAAGATGATTTTTATTATACCCCAGAAGGATATAGGGTTTTTACCGAAAAGTACCTTTTAAAAAGAGGCTATTGTTGTCAGAACGGTTGTCGGCATTGTCCTTACGGGTTTGATAAAAGTAAAGGAAGAATAGTAAAAGATAAATAAATTGGAAATTAGCATTTTTTTAGATTATGGATTTTAAAACTCAAATACAACAAGGAATTCCAAACGAATTACCATCAAAAAAAGAATACGACACAAGTATAAGTCACGCTCCTAAACGCAAGGAAATTTTAACTACTGAAGAGAAAAAACTAGCCTTAAAAAATGCTTTACGTTATTTTGAAGCGAAACACCACCCTATTTTAGCTAAAGAATTTGCAGAGGAATTAGAAAAATACGGCAGAGTTTACATGTACCGTTTTCGTCCTGATTATAAAATGTATGCCCGACCTATTGATGAATATCCCGGAAAATCCATCCAAGCAAAGTCTATTATGTTGATGATACAAAACAACTTAGACCCTGCTGTGGCTCAACATCCACACGAATTAATTACTTATGGAGGAAACGGTGCTGTTTTCCAAAACTGGGGGCAATATTTATTAACCATGCAATATTTATCTGAAATGACAGATGAGCAAACATTAGTAATGTATTCCGGTCATCCTATGGGATTGTTTCCATCTCACAAAGAAGCTCCGAGAGTGGTGGTCACTAACGGAATGATGATACCCAACTACTCCAAACCTGATGATTGGGAAAAATTTAATGCACTAGGTGTAACTCAATACGGACAAATGACAGCAGGTTCATACATGTACATTGGTCCACAAGGAATTGTGCATGGAACAACAATTACAGTTTTGAATGGTTGTAGAAAAATAGATAATAAAGGAACAGCAGGGAAATTATTTGTAACAGCAGGGCTTGGAGGAATGAGTGGCGCTCAACCCAAAGCAGGAAATATTGCAGGAGTTATTTCAGTTACAGCAGAAGTAAATCCTGCGGCTACTTTTAAACGACATGAACAAGGTTGGGTGGACGAAGTAATTAGCGATTTAGATGAACTTTGTGAAAGGGTTAGTAAAGCCAAAGCCAATAAAGAAGTAGTTTCTATTGCTTATGATGGAAATGTAGTAGATGTTTGGGAAAAATTCGATGAGGCAGGAATTTATATAGATTTAGGTTCCGACCAAACTTCTTTACACAATCCTTGGGCAGGAGGATACTATCCTGTGGGGGTAAGCTATGAGGAAAGCAATGAAATGATGGCGAATAACCCTGAATTGTTTAAACAAAAAGTGCAAGAAAGTCTTAAAAGACAGACAAATGCTATTAATAACCACACTAAAAAAGGCACTTATTTTTTTGATTACGGAAATGCGTTTTTACTAGAAGCAAGCAGAGCTGGTGCGGATATTATGGCTGAAAATGGTATAGATTTTAAATACCCTTCTTACGTTCAGGATATTATGGGCCCTATGTGTTTCGATTATGGATTTGGACCATTCCGTTGGGTATGCACCTCAGGAAAACCAGAAGATTTAAAAATTACAGATGATATTGCTTGCGAAGTGTTGGAAGAAATGATTAAAACTTCTCCTGACGAAATAAAACAACAAATGCAAGATAATATTACTTGGATTAAAGGAGCTCAAGAAAATAAGTTAGTGGTTGGTTCTCAAGCCAGAATTTTATATGCCGATGCCGAAGGAAGAATAAAAATTGCCGAAGCTTTTAACAAAGCCGTTGCTAGTGGTAAACTTTCTGCTCCTGTTAATTTAGGACGAGATCATCATGATGTTTCAGGGACAGATTCTCCTTATAGAGAAACTTCTAATATTTATGATGGCTCTGCATTTACTGCTGATATGGCAATTCATAATGTTATTGGAGACAGTTTTAGAGGAGCCACTTGGGTTTCTATACACAATGGCGGAGGTGTTGGCTGGGGAGAAGTTATTAATGGTGGTTTCGGAATGACTTTAGATGGTTCTGCCAATGCCGACAAAAGGTTAAAATCCATGCTTTTTTGGGATGTTAATAATGGTATTGCCCGAAGAAGTTGGGCAAGAAACTCAGAAGCTATTTTTGCCATTAAACGAGAAATGGAAAGAACTCCAGGATTGAAAGTTACCTTACCTAATTTGGTGGATGATAGTATCTTTGACAACCCTTAATAATATTAAAATCGAAGAGAAAGAAATTGTAATTATAATACATTTATCAACTATCCAACCTCTTTTATTTACCAATTGATATTTCTCCTCAACCAAGATGTTAATATAAATTACCATCTGTACATTAAATTATTTTTTTTATCTTTAACCTAATTAATTTTACACTTATTAAGTTTAGAAAGAAATATTTAAAACAAATTATTATGAAAAATACTAAACTCCTTTTAACATTAGTAATTACAATTTTTACGATACCTACTACTAAAGCACAACCTAATTTTGACTGGGGGGTTAGTTATGGTGGCACAAGTACAGACTATGGAGCAAGTGTTGCAGTTGATAATTCTGGAAATTTAGTTGTTGGAGGTACTTTTTTTTCCCCGACTGTTGATGTAGATCCAGGTCCTGGAACACAAAATCTGACTATAAGTGGCACGGATGGATATATTTCAAAATTTGACCAAAACGGAAACTTTCAATGGGTGTTTCATGTAAATGGCGTAAATAGTGATGCATGTTTAATGATTAAATTAGACCCTTTAGGAAATATATATGCAACTGGATATTTTTCTGGAACAGTTGATTTTGACCCAGGTCCGGGAATATTTAATATGACTGCAAATGGTACAGGTGATGCTTTTATTATAAAATTAGGGATGAATGGCAATTTGATTTGGGCAAAACAAGTAGGAGCTATTGGTACAACTGTAGGTAATGGCATTGCAATTGACAATAGTGGTAATGTGTTAATCGCTGGTCAATATGGAAGCACATGTGATTTTGATCCAGGACCTAGCGTTTTTAATCTAACTAGCGCAGGAAGCAATGACGCTTTTGTGATGAAGTTAGACGCAAATGGAAGTTTTTTATGGGCAAAGTCCCTTGGAGGGAGTAGCTCAGACTACGCACATGATATTGATCAAGCCGGACCTAATGGTATAATTGTAGTTGGTGAGTTTCAAGGTACTGCTGATTTTAACCCAGATGCAGGAGTCTTTAATTTAACTTCAAACGGAATGAGGGATGGGTTTGCTGTAATGCTTGATACTAATGGAAACTTTGTTTGGGCATCTCAATATGGTGCAGCCGATAACGACAGAATTTTTAAATCAACATCGGATCAAAATGGAAATGTCTATTTGGTTGGCAATTTCAAAAATACTGTTGATTTTGATCCCGGACCACCAGTATACAACCTTTCTGCGGGTTCAAGCAGTGACGGCTTTGTTTTAAAACTTGATGCAACTGGAAATTTTCAGTGGGCTTTTAAAATTGGGAGTAGCTCAGTCAATGAATTTACATACGATATCAATTATACCCCAAACTCTGATTTACTGATTGTTGGGGGGTTTTCCAATACAATAGATATTGATCCAGGACCTGCCATATATAATTTAGTTGCTCAATGGGGAGAAGATGGATATCTAGCCAAATATGATACTTCTGGAAATTTTGTTTATGCGCAGCATTTTACCGGAAATTCAAATCAAAAAGCTTATAGTGTTTCTGTCAATACTTCAGGCGTAATTGCCGTTTCAGGTCACTTTGATGGCACATCTGATATTGATCCCACCGCAGGAACCTTAAATGTTACATCCAACGGAATTCTGGATGCTTTTATCGTAAGGTTGCTTGAATGTGTAAACACCAATAATACTTTTTCAGCTTTCGATTGCACAACTTAGTACAGTACCCTCGGGAGATGAAACATATACTACTATTGGAAGTTATCAGGTCATGGATACTATTCCTAATGCATGTGGTCTTGATTCCGTTATCACAATTAACCTAACTATTACCGGTCCTTCAAATGGAACAGATGTAGTTACTGCTTGTAATTCTTATATATGGATTGATAACAATACTTATACAGCTAGTAATAACACAGCTACTCATACTATAACAGGTGGAGCAGCTAATGGTTGTGACAGTATCGTTACCTTAAACTTAACCATCAATAATACCGCTACAGGTACAGACGTAATCACTGCTTGTAATTCATATACTTGGATAGACAACAATACTTACACCACAAGCAATAATATAGCAACCCATACCATAACAAACGGAGCCGCTAATGGTTGTGATAGCATTGTTACCCTAAACCTAACTATTAATAACACCGCTACTGGAACAGATGTAGTTACTGCCTGTAATTCCTACACCTGGATAGACAACAACACTTATACCTCTAGCAACTCTACAGCTACCCATACAATAACCAACGGAGCCGCCAATGGTTGCGATAGTGTGGTTACCCTTAACCTTACCATTAACACTGTAGATAATTCTACCTCTACTCAAGGAAACGATAGTATTACGGCTAATGCAACAGGAGCAACTTATCAATGGTTAGATTGTAATAATAATTATGCAATAATTTCAGGTGCTACTAATCAATTATTTGTAGCTGCTGCTAACGGAAGCTATGCAGTGGAAGTAACTCAAAATGGATGTACAGATACTTCGGCTTGTGTTAATGTAACAGGAGTAGGGATTGATGATATATCTATTGAAAATACAATAACAATATTCCCTAACCCTAGCAATGGTCTTTTTACCATTAAAACCCAAGACCATGAAAATCAAACGATAAACCTGTTGGTGATAAATACCTTAGGAAAAGTAATTGACGAAATATCTTTTACAAATAAAGCAGAACTAAATTTAACCGAACAAGCAAAAGGGATTTATTATTTACGATTATCTACAGATAATCATACATTTGTAAAAAAAATAGTACTAAAGTAAATGAGTATTTATAGTTTTTTTCATAGCAGAAGAGCACAACTATGGTTGTGCTTTTTTTTAATTAGCTTGACTTCTACAGCCCAAACAGATAGTCTTATAAATTTGACAAGATTAGAAAATGACACCAATTCTGTATTAGCTAGAATAGAGCTATTTAATTATTATTTGAAATCAGATATAGAATTAGGTAAATCTCATTTAGATAGTGCAACTACTAATAATGCTTTATTAGATAAACACAAAGATATTAAGTCGTTATTGTATGAAGCTTATGCTAATTATTACATTCAAAAAGGACAATTTGATACAGCAAGTATTTATGCAACAAAAGGGTTGGTGTTGGCACAGCTAGTTAAAGATAAAACACTTGAAGCTAAAAGTTGGAGAAATATCGGAGTTATAGCTTGTGAACAAGGAGATATTGAAAAAGGAATGAAATGTTATATGAAGGCAAAACTTTTATATAAAGAACTTGGAAATAAACTTGGTGAAGCAGGAATGGCTGTTAATTTAGGTGGTGCTAATACTATGGTTCGTAAATACAAAGAGGCAGAAGCTTATATAAAAGAGGGGGTATCTTATTTGACAACCACCAATGAACAACGAACAATAATGCGTGCATACAGTATGTTAGCTGATGTGCTATCAAAACAAAAAAAGTTTGATGAAGCTATCTCAATTATTAAATTGGAAAGAGACATCGCAATACAACTTAAGGATTTATATCAACTAACAGTAATTGATCAAGGGTTGGGTGGAATTTACTACCTTCAAGGGAAACAAGATAGTTCGCAATTTTATACACATAAAGCACTTCGTGCATTTAAAAAGTATAACTTTCCTCAAGGAATAGCTCAATCTTCAATGAACTTAGCAGGATCATATTTTGCGTCAGAACAATATGATAGTGCATTGATTTACATTCAGCAAGGAATCAATCTGTCTAAACAGATAGGTAGCATGCGTCAAGTTACACAGGGGCATCATCTCCTAAGTAAAATTAATGAGAAATTAGGTAATTATAAAGAAGCTTATGAAGCATCTCAGCGATATAATTTTCTTAACGATAGTTTGATTGGTTCTGAAAATAGAAAAAGAATGGATGAACTTGCCTTAAAATTTAAAACTAAAGAAAAAGAATATGAAAATAAGCTTCTTATTGAAAAAGATAAACTAAGTGGTCTTAAACTTAAACAGCAAAAGTACCTTATTCTATCATTAATAGTTATTGTTGTAATAATTATCATATTAACCATTATCTTTTTTAAGCAAAGGAAAATTAAAGAAATGCATAGGAAATTAGAGCTGGAGCAAAAAGCACTCAGGGCTCAAATGAATCCTCATTTTATTTTCAATAGTTTGAACAGTATTCAACGTATGTTTATGGAAGGAGATTATGATATGGCTAATGATTACATGGGTGATTTTAGCGATCTGCTTCGAATTATTTTGGAAAATAGTGGAAAATCGACCGTAAGTATTAATAATGAAATTAATACTCTCAGATTATATCTGGATATTGAAAAAATGAGAACAGAAGGCATGATTGAATATCAAATAAATGTTGATCCGAAAATTGATTTATTAAATAACTTTATGCCTCCCCTTATTATACAACCTTTTGTTGAAAATGCTATATGGCATGGTATTTTACCAACTGATAAAAAGGGATTAATTAAAGTGGATATTGAAAAAAAGGATGAAAAAACACTAAAATGCATTATTTGCGATAATGGGATAGGAATTGAAAAAAGCAGAAAAGCAAAAGCAACAGAAGGACATACTTCTAAAGGAATGAAAATAACAGAGGCACGATTGAACATAACAAACGCTGTTACAGTAGAAGAACTAGATATAGGAGGTACAAAAGTAACCATATTAATACCTTTAAGTAAGCATCATGATTAAGGCAATAATAATAGATGATGAGAAGGATGCACGTTTTGTGCTGAAAAATCTTATTGAAAAAAATTTTAACTCTGTAAAAATACAGGCAGAAGCAGATGGTATTGATACAGGTATAAAAGCCATAAAAGAACATCAGCCTGATTTAGTCTTTTTGGATATACAAATGAGAAAAGGAACAGGGTTTGACCTTTTAAAAAAACTAGATAAAATAAATTTTGAAGTGATATTTGTAACTGCTTACAATCAATATGCCGTTGATGCTTTTAAATTTAGTGCCTTTGGATACCTTTTAAAACCAATAAAAACCCGAGAACTTAAAGAAGTTATCAGCAAGCTTGAAACCCAATTAAAAATATTAAAGTCTGGTATCAACCAACGACTAAAGGTTTTAGTTGAAAATTATGGAATTCAAGGAGAAATACAAAAACTGATTATTAATAATATCGATGGTTTTCAGGTAATTCAAATCAATAATATTATCCGGCTTGAAGGTGATAGAAATTACACTCATTTTATAATTGAAAATGGCAAAAAAGTAACCACCAGCAAAAATTTGGGAGAATACGAAGAACTATTAAATTCTTATGGATTTTTTAGGATTCATCAAAGTACCATAATCAGTTTAAAGCACGTTTTAGGATATCAAAAAGGAGATGGAGGAAGAGTAGAAATGACAGATGGTAAAAGTGTAAAAGTTAGCCGTTATCGTAAAACCGAATTTTTAGAACGTTTCTCATAAAAAAACCTCACGCTTGTGAGGTTTTTTTTACTTAATCAACTAAACTAACTTAAACTTATAGACTAATTTTCTTGTTTAAACCAAAAGAAGTTATTCCAACCTTCAACTAACCTAGTTGGATCTGTATTCTTTGTTCTATCCTGCTCGTCCATCAATACAATTTTATTATTGGCTACATTAAAACTATATATTCTCGGTTTTTCTTCTCCATCTACTTTTAATTCTATTTTATAAGCACCATCAGTAAAATCAGCTAATTGTATGGTCTTTTTTCCATCAGCAGATTTTAATGCAACAGAAAATTTATCCCACTCTCCACGTTCTACCTTCGATATTTTAGGTTTATTCATTCCCTCATAGTGAGTTGCAAATGGAGCTCCATCTTTAGTTATATTTACTGTCCATTTTACATCTTTTGTAGTCTTATTTGGATCTGATGGATGAGGTTGAAACTCTTCATGCATCATATAAAATCCAAATATCATATTACCGGATTCTTGATGCTCTAAATGTGCATATTTATTCCATGGACCTTTGCTTAAATACATTTCGTTAAGAGATGCATATGGATCGTCATTAGTTACTTTATAAACTTCAAATTCGAAGTTATAAAATAATTTTGAGCCTACATAAAATTCTAAACGATATACTCCTTCTCCCCATTTTTTTAAATCTATATTAGTTCCATCTGTCCATTCTCCATTTTTTTTGTACCTGCTTGTAGGAGCATTAAGCTTTCTTAATTTGTTATTATCAAAAGTTGTGCCCCCATCGTATTCAAAATAATCGATAAATTCAGTCCCTTTGTATACTTTTATTTTTAAGTATTGAGATTGGTCGTAAATAGTATTTACATCTGTACCATCTGTTTTTTTATAAGGAACAAAAGATGCTGTATAAGCCTCAAATCTAGTTGAACCACCGGTATAAATTTTTGTGCCATAAAGTAAAGAACTCATTGTAATAGCCGGAGTCATCTTAAAAGTGCTATAATCAAGTTCTAAAGGTGTCTGATTATTGTCTGTTATAGTACCTGAAGATTCGGATGACTTACTATTATTTAGTACTTTGTCAGTTGCCTTTTCTTTTGCTTTATCTTTGGCCATACTTTTTAATTTACCAAATTGTGCTTCGGCAGTAGTGGTTGTCAAAATAAATGTTACTAACCCCAAAATTTTTGTTATTTTTTTCATGATAATCTTTGAATTTAATTTTATAATTTAATGAGAATCAAAGCTACAATCAATTTTTATAGAAATTTATCTTAATGTACCTATGGTAATATATTAGTTAACTTTGGTGTATTATAATTATCAGATGGTAATTATGTTTCTTTAATTTCTAAATTGAAATAAACAGAAGAACTAATTAATGAAGTAATATTTTACCCCAAAGATAATATAGAAATGAGCGATGGAAAAAGTATCAATATAAGCCGTCATAGAAAACCTGAATTTCTGAAACGCTTTTTATAAACGCTACTGTTTTAATTAAACAAATAATTAAAAGCCTATAAAAGCAAAACCCTCTGAAATTCAGAGGGTTTTGCTTGTGGGCCCACCTGGGCTCGAACCAGGGACTTTCTGATTATGAGTCAGATACTCTAACCAGCTGAGTTATAGGCCCATTCTAAATTGCTTTAGAAACGGGTGCAATTTTACGGAAATGTTATTGAATTAACAATATTTAATTTAATTATTTTTATTTGTAGTTTTGAAGTAAATATGCTGCCAACAAACATCAAAAACATTATTTTAGACTTAGGTGGAGTGATTATCAATTTAGACACTCAAAAACCTTTTAATTCTTTTAAAAAATTATTTGCAGATAACTATTCTGAAATTGAAACTACTTTCACAACATTAAACTTATTCAACAATTTTGAAGTGGGAAAAGTTACTGCTGAAGAATTTATTTTGTTTTTTCTTAATCGTCACCCCAACTTAACTCCCGAAAAAGTTGTTGCTATTTGGAACAGCATGTTGCTTGATATTCCTAAAGAAAGAATTGTGCTTATTAGAAAACTAGCTTTAAAATACAATGTTTTCTTACTCAGCAATACCAACGAAATCCACCTTATTCACATCAATAAGTATCTTTTTGATACTTATGGCATAACCTCTATTAATTCTTTGTTTAAAAAAGCCTATTTTTCTCACGAGGTTGGCTTTAGAAAACCCGATACCGAAATTTTTAAACTCGTTTTAACCGAAAATAAATTAAATCCATCAGAAACATTATTTATAGATGATAGTATTGAACACATTCAGTCTACCAAGCAACTTGGCATAACTACAAAGCATTTAGTAGATGAATCTTTAAACGAATTTTTTAATGAATATTAATGGAAAACATTGCCAAACCATTTGGCTAAAAGAAAATGATAATAAAATTGTTCAAGTATTTGACCAACGCTACTTTCCTCACGAAATAAAGGTGATGGATTTAACTTCTTCTGACGATGTATATTTTGCTATAAAAGAAATGGTGGTTAGAGGTGCTCCACTTATTGGTGTAACTGCTGCTTATGGTGTTTACCTCATTTGTTTGGACGCTCAAAACAAAGAAAATCCAAATGAATACATTACCAATACTTGCGAAAAACTAAGAGAGGCTCGACCAACTGCAGTAAATTTAGATTGGGCAATTAACGAAATGTTAGCTACGCTAAAGCAAGTAAATACTATTGAAGAAAAAATTGTTATCGCTTTAGAAAAAGCAAACGCAATTAAACATGAAGACATTCAAACTTCTATTAAAATGGGAGAATTTGGATTGGAAATCATAAAAGAAATTGCTAAAAAAAAGAAGGGTAAAACAGTAAATATTTTAACACATTGCAATGCAGGATGGTTGGCAACTATAGATTGGGGAACAGCTACTGCTCCTATTTACAAAGCATTTTTAGCAAGAATTGATATTCATGTTTGGGTAGATGAAACCCGACCAAGAAACCAAGGTGCAAGTTTAACTGCTTTTGAATTAAACCAGCAAGGGGTAAAACATACCTTAATTACAGACAATACCGGAGGTCATTTAATGCAACACGGTTTAGTTGATTTAGTGATTGTCGGTACCGATAGAACAACCAGAAATGGAGATGTTGCCAACAAAATAGGCACTTATTTAAAAGCTCTTGCTGCTTATGATAATCATATTCCCTTTTATGTTGCAGCTCCATCATCTTCCATAGATTTTTCTATTACTGATGGCGTTAAAAACATACCTATTGAAACCCGAGATGAAAATGAAGTAAAATACATACAAGGATTACTAGACAATGAAATAAAATCAATTTTAATTTGCCCCGAAACAACACCTGCTGTAAATTATGGTTTTGATGTTACTCCGGCAAGGTTAATTACTGGTTTAATAACCGAAAGAGGTGTATGTGCTGCTGCTGAAGAAGATCTGAAAAAACTATTCCCTGAAAAATATTAGTTATGACAAAAAAAATTGACGAAGGCTATATTAAATTTAATTGCGACTGGACTTTTAAACCACTTCAGATAAATATTCCTGAAGATTTACTTTTTTACAGAGACAAACTTCATGAACTAAAACTCATCGGCCACATTGAAAATTTAAATATCGGTTATGGCAACATTAGTATAAAAACGGATGATGGCATAATCGTTTCTGGCACACAAACAGGCAACATTTTCCCTATAAACAAAGAATCCTTTACTCTTGTTACCAATTATGAAATAACCAAGAACAATGTAGTTTGTGAAGGTCCTGTTAAAGCTTCCTCAGAAACAATGACACATGCTGCCATTTACGAAGTGAATGATGCTATAAAAGCCATTATCCATGTGCATAATGAAGAAATGTGGAAAAAATTAATGTATAAATTTCCAACTACCAACACAAAAACTGCCTACGGAACTCCTGAAATGGCTGGAGAAATAAAACGTCTTTTTAACAACCATAACTTCAACAAAACCGATAACATTATAATTATGGCAGGACACGAAGATGGCATAATTTCATTTGGTAGAAACTTAGAAGAAGCATATAATATTCTTTTAAAATACTTTTAAGAATACAATAATACTTGTCAATTCGTTTTTTTTATCTCAAAGTGTAGTTTACATTTGATTCTTGAAACATCATTTTAATAATGAGGCAACTGATAATTAGATAATTCGTCTTTGTGTTAATGATAAATAAAAACGCATGAAAAAAACTGTAGTTCTCTTACTTCTTTTGGTACTATTATTAAATAGTAATATTTTTTCATCTACTCCGACTCCGCTCTATTCTTTTTCAGGAAAAGAAATTACAATAGACTTCAAAACAACGTTAGAAAAAGCACTCAAAAACAAAAAAGAACTTTCATTCTTACTTATTGCCAATTTTACCGATGAAGAGCTAAAAAAATGGAGAAAACAACTAAAATCCGATAAAAATGTAAAACATGTTAAATTAAGTAAATCATCTGAAAATGATGGTTGGGATGTTTTTTTAACCCTACAAAATGAAATCAATAAGGACAATGCTAAAATACTTTTTTCATTTTCTATTAAAGCCGATTATATAATTATTGAAAACGAAAAAATGTTATTTAATGTATTTGTTTCCCAACATATACCGAATTAAATTTTATCACTAAAAAAAACATGATGTTTAGGTTTATACTGGTCTTATCTCTTTTATTTGTACTTATAATAGAAAGTTACTCTCAGTCTTCGTGCAACAACTCTGCTCCATTTTGTACTTCTACAGGTGTAACTTTTCCTGCTTCAACTAATACAACAGCACCTGTTGGACCAGATTATGGATGTTTAGGATCTCAACCTAATCCTGCTTGGTATTATTTAAATATCTCAACAGGTGGAAATATAGATATCACGCTAACTAACAGTGCTAATGTTGATATAGATTTTGCCGCATGGGGACCATTTGCATCTCAGGCAGCAATGCAAGCCGCTGTTTGCGGAGGTACTAGTGGAAGCCCCATAGATTGTAGCTTTTCAGCTGCTGCAACTGAAGTTGTTTCTTTGCCCAACACACAACCTGGAGAATGGTATATGTTACTAATAACCAATTTTTCTGGACAACCAACCAATATTACTGCTACACAAACTGGTGGTTCTGGAGCAACAAACTGTGCTATTTTATGTAACATGACAGGTTTAACTGCTGTTCCGGGAGCTTGTAACCCAGCTAATAATCAATATGATGTTACTGGGACAATTAATGTTACCAACCCTCCCGCAACAGGTACACTAACTATTACTAATTCTTGTGGAGGAAGTACGGTCATTAACCCACCTTTTGCTTCAAGTATTAATTATACTATTCCTGGAGTTACTGCAAATGGTGCTAACTGTACAATAACAGCTACTTTTTCTGCCGACCCAACTTGTACACTTACTCAAAACTATACAGCTCCTCCCAGTTGCACTGCTACTTGTAACATAACAGGCTTAACTGCTGTTCCCGGAGCTTGTAACCCAGCTAACAATCAATATGATGTTACTGGAACAATTAATGTTACTAATCCGCCAGCAACAGGCACACTAACCATTACTAATTCTTGTGGAGGAAGTACGGTCATTAACCCACCTTTTGCTTCAAGTATTAATTACACTATTCCCGGAGTTTCCGCAAATGGTACTAACTGTACGATAACAGCTACTTTTTCTGCTGCCCCAACTTGTACGCTTACTCAAAACTATACAGCTCCTCCTAGTTGCACCGTTTCTTGTAACATCAACAACTTTACTGCAAATATTGGTACTTGCCAGCCAAATAATACATATACTGTAAATGGTACTATTGATTTTACAACAGGAATAACAACAGATTCACTTGTAATTACTATAAATGATGGAATAAATACATACGATACTATTATCTATCCTCCTTATGTTTCTCCAATGAACTGGAGTATATCAGGAATGAACTCAAACGGAAATAACATTACTATTACCGCTACTTTTGCTGCCGACCCTTCTTGCACGGCCTCCCTCAATTCTACTGCTCCTGCTGCGTGTGGGTGTGTAGCTCAAATTGGCAACTTCAATATAAACATGACAGGAAATGGAACAACCAACTACATTTTATGTTTTGGAGATCAAATAAACATCGCTTCCAATATAGGTTATAATCCTCCAGCAGTTGCTAACAATCCTCCCGGACCAGCTTACAACCCTGGAATTGGTTATTTAATATATAGCTGTCCACCAACAATAGGAACTGTACCAAGCAATGTTCCTCCTCATGATGATATTACTAATGATCCTTGTTTTGTTGGTGTGGTAGGATTTGGTAGTAGTTTTAGTGATATTAATACTAATGGACAACCTAGTTGGGTGGGACCATGGACAAATAATACTTTATATTATGTTCCCATAACATTTTATGACACCATTAGCGGAACATATAGTTATGTTAATACCTCCATGCCATGTTATGATATGGGCAACCCTATCGCTGTTCAATATTTACCTGAAATTGTTAGTTCCAACCCTACTGAAGATTGTCTAGATAGTTCATTTACCATTACTATAACTGGAGGTCTCCCAGCAATTAACGGTTCCAATTTTACTGCCTCTAATTTATCTCCTGCAAATGCAAGTTTTGTAAATACAACAACACCTAACGGTGGTACTATACAAATTAATGGCTTGCTAAATGGAGACATGTATAGTTTTGATGTGATTGATGATAATGGCTGTCCGATAACTATCTCTGGTGGTCCATTTGTTGGATTACCAAATGCTAACGCAGGAGTAGATGATACCTCATGTGTATTAACTTACACTCTAAATGCCATTCCAAGTATAGGAACTGGTAGTTGGTCAGGACCTGCAGGTGTTGTGTTTAATCCTGTTAACTCTCCAACTGCAACGGTAACAGTTCCATCAGCAGGAACTTATAACTTCACGTGGACAGAAACCAATACTGCTGCTTGTGTTACAAGTGATGTAGTTACAATCACATTTTCTAACTTATCTGAAAGTACTGTTACTACTCCTTCAACATGCTCTGCAAATGATGGAACTATAACTATAACTGCCATTGATGGCGTTTCTCCTTATCAGTATAGTATTAATGGAGGCACTACGTTCCAAGCTGGCAATACTTTCTCTAACTTAGCTGCAAATACGTATAACATTGTTGTGGAAGATGCTGTTGGTTGTCAGGTTACAGCTTCTTATACAGTAAATAGTATAGCTGGTCCAACTATCAATTCATCTAATTTTACTGACCCAACATGTAACGGAGATTGTGATGGAACAGTTACCGTAACCGGAACTTCTCCTGCAGGTGGTGAACAATACAGCATTGATGGTATTAATTTTCAAGCATCAGGAACGTTTAATAATTTATGTGCTGGAACTTATACGGTTACTATTTCAGATGCGAACTCATGTACTGATACTGTATCATTAACATTAACTGATCCGGATTCCGTAACCATAAGTGCATCAGATGTAACTATTTGTACAGGACAATCTGCTACGCTTACAGCTACTGCAAGTGGTGGTTCAGGAAGTGGTTACACTTACAATTGGAATAACGGAGCTTCAACAACTTCAAGTTATACCGTTTCTCCTCCGGCAACAACAAATTACCCTGTTTTTGCTATCGATGGAAATGGTTGTACTTCACCTACAATAAATGTTACCGTAACAGTTACTCCTCCATTATCGGTTGTAGCTAGTCCTTCAGATACAAGTATTTGTCCAGGAGAATCTGTAATAATATACGCTACTCCTTTCTTTGGAAATGGTGGTCCTTATACTTACCTATGGAGTAATGGCTCAACAGATTCTAGTCAAGTAGTTACGCCTGCAACAACAACTGTTTACACCGTAACGTTAAACGATGGTTGTTCTCCTCCAACTACTGGAACAGTAACTATTAATGTTATGCCTTTACCACAAGTAAGCTTTACTGCTGACAAATTTGAAGCTTGTGAAACTCCTGTAGAAACTTTTACTTTCTACAATACTACAGATACTACTGGTGGAATGGTGGGTTCTTCTATTTGGGATTTTGGTGATGGTAACTCTGCTGTTGGAGATACTGTTACGCATGCTTATAATAATGCTGGAACTTATGATGTAACGCTTACCATTACTTCATCTGCTGCCGCAGGAGGATGTACCAATAGCGTAACTTATCCAAATTACATTACCATACATCAAAACCCTACTGCTGATTTTTACATGAAAGATAATCCTGCCAACATGTTAAATCCAATAGTAAGTTTTCACGACCAATCTTATTTTAATATTGTAGGTTGGGCTTGGGATATTGGTGGCTTAGATTCAAGCTATATACAAAACCCAACGTATGAATTCCCTGTAGATACAGGACATTACCCCATAACACTTACCGTTATTGATGATAATGGATGTATGGGAACTATTACAAAAATATTAGAAGTAGAGGGAGAGTTTGGTATTTACATACCTAACGCCTTTACTCCTGATTTTGATTTCTTAAATGAAGGTTTTGGACCAAAAGGGTTTGGTATTAGCGAAATAAATTACTCTTTCTTTATTTTTGACAGATGGGGCGAAATTATTTATGAATCGCATACGCTTTTTGAACCTTGGAATGGAACTTACAAAGGCAAATTCGTGCAAAATGGTGTTTATGTTTGGAAACTAGAGTTTCAAGATATAAATGGTAAAAACCATTCCAAAATTGGACATGTAAATGTGATTAGATAATTTGACTAAACCACCTCTGCAACCACAAAGGTACTGCCCCCAATAAAAATCATATCTTGGGCAGTAGCATTTTTTTGTGCTGCTTGGTAGGCTGCTTCAACTGTTGGAAAAGTTGTGCCTGACAAACCAACTGCTGTTGCTTTTTCTGCCAAAATATATACCTCTAAAGCTCTTGGTATGTTAGCCTGACAAAAATAATAAATCGCATGTTTAGGCAATAATTGAAGAATATTGGTTATATCTTTATCGTTTACCACTCCCAACACAAAGTGTAATTTCTCATAGTCTTGCTCAGCTAATTGAGCTAAAATTAATTTTATTCCTGCTTCATTATGTCCCGTATCACAAACCGTTAGTGGTTGCTTATTTAACACTTGCCATCTTCCCATTAATCCTGTATTATTTACCACATTTTGTAAACCTTTTATAATGTGGTTTTCAGTAATGTCCCAACCTAATTGTTGAAGAGTTTGAATAGTCGCCACTACTGTTTTTTTATTTTTTTGTTGATACGCTCCTTTTAAATCGCTTTCATATTCTTGCGTTGGATATTCATCTGCAAACTGTATGGGAGCATTCAATTGTTTCGCCTTTTCAATAAAAACGTGTTTTATTTCGGATTGTGTTTCACCAATTATTACCGGAATAGTTGGTTTTATTATTCCTGCCTTTTCAGCAGCAATTTTGGCTAAGGTATTTCCCAAAAACTGCGTATGATCCATACTAATATTAGTAATTACAGCCACTTCAGGAATAACTATATTGGTAGAATCGAGTCTGCCCCCCAAACCGGTTTCTACAATAGCGATATCTACTTTTTGATTGGCAAAATAATGAAACGCCAACCCTACTGTCCATTCAAAAAAAGAAAGCTGTATTTTTTCAAATTCATTTTTGTATTCCTTAACAAAGTCAATGACTTCATTTTCTGAAATCATAGCTCCGTTAATTTTTATACGCTCTCTAAAGTCCTTTAAATGAGGAGATGTGTAAAGCCCTACTTTATAACCCGCTTCTTGTAAAACAGATGCCAACATATGCGAAGTTGAGCCTTTTCCGTTCGTTCCTGCTATATGTACTGACTTAAATTGTTTTTCAGGATGATTTAATATTTCACTCAAACGATAGGTATTATCTAAATTGGCTTTATAAGCTGCATTTCCAATACGTTGATACATGGGAAGCTGACCAAAAAGATAATCGAGTGTTTCAGGGTAATTCATTAATTAAGAATATAAACAAAAGTCATGGTACCTTTTTGTTCTGCAGGAGCATCTGCTTTTACATTAAAACGAGCTTCTAGTGCTGCTTCTTTAGAAATTTTATACAAGGTTGGGTTGGTAGTACTAGAACCTCTTGCTCCAGGTGTTGCTCTAATCACTTTTCCGTTTTTATCCACCACAATTTCTACTACCACTTTTCCATCTTCTTGTGTTGGATTGTTTGGTTTTTTCACTTTCACCATCGATCTACCAGCCAAAGAAAAGTCAACACCATTGCCTGTACCTCCACCTGTATAATTACTACTATTTGGATCGCCACTTTCATCACCCTGATCTCCGGGAGTACCTGTATTCCCATCTCCAGTAGAATTGTTATTAGGGTTGTTCAACACATTTAAAGCATTAGATAAATTTTCATCTACTGTTTGCTCTGTTTGTTGTGCTGTTGTATTTTGATTAGTGGTAGTAGTTGTATTTTGCGAAGCATTCATTTCTACAGATTCTTCCGTAGTTGTTAATGCATTTTCTTGAGCTGAACTTGGTGTAGTGGTTTCACTTTGAGTAGCGTTTTCAGAAGTAGTAGTATTTTCTGTTGAGGAAGGTTGAATATCCCCCATTCCTTCATCGGTTGTTCCAAAATTAATCACCATTCCTCCTGCATTTTCCTCAGGTGGATCTTGGTAAGTCATCCCAAATTGAATAAATAGCAACAACAACAGCAAGTGAAACAAGATGGTTCCAATTACTCCGGCTCTACTATTTTTTTCTTGTAAGATTTCCATTTATATTGCTTGATGCATTAATTTTATTTATTCCATAATTTATTTTGGCGAAGTAGCTAACACCAATTTCAATTTGTTTCTATTCGCAATATCCATAATTACCACCACATTTTCTATCGGCACACTTTTTTCTGCTCGCAATATAATTCCCGGATTTTCTTCATTAGCCGTATGCGATAACAATAAGGTTTCTAACTCTTCAACAGCTACTTCATCTTTATTTACATAATATCTTAAATCTTCAGTAATGCTCACGTTTACTGTTTGCGGACGAGGAGCTGAATGACTTGCTTTAGGTAAAACAACATCCAAGGCATTAGGACTAATTAAGGTAGATGCGATGATGAAAAACACCAACAACAAAAACACAATATCCGTCATACTCGACATATTAAAATTAGTGTTTACTTTATTTTTTGAACGTATAGCCATTGTTTCAGTTAAAAGGTTAAAAGTTTGAGGTTTGAAGTTATTTGCCTAATCTCTAATGTTTCATTCTCACATTTACACATTTAATAATCCACACATCAATTAGCTGGTTCATGTAAAATATCTAAAAACTCGGTGGTTCTTGCTTCCATTATAAACACAATTTTTTCCACCTTTGCTACCAAGGTATTATACCCAATATAGGCAACAATACCTACAATAAGTCCGGCTACAGTAGTGGTCATGGCTGTAAAAATTCCTTCCGAAAGGGTATTCAAATCAACACCTCCACCACCTTTAGCCATTTCGTGGAAAACCAAAATCATTCCGATAACTGTCCCTAAGAAACCTATCATGGGAGCTGCACCAGAGATAGTTGCCAAGGTAGATAAGTTTTTTTCTAACTTATTTAATTCTAATTTTCCGGTATTTTCTACGGCTGTTCCAATATCACTTAATGGTTTCCCAATTCTAGAAATACCTTTCTCTATCATTTTTGCAATTGGCGAAGCATTAGATTTACATAACGTTTTAGCTGCATCCATCTTACCTTCATGTATAAAATCTTTAATTTGATTCATAAAATTGGCATCTTCTTTACTGGCATTTTTAATAGCCAAGTATCTTTCTATTATAATATAAACTGCTAGTATAGATAATATCAACAGCGTTATCATAATAATTGCTCCACCTATTCCACCGGAGCTTACCAATTCCCATATAGAAAGTGTTTTTTCTTCAGAAACTGCTTCTTGAACTACTGCTGAAGTGGTGTCTGCAGCTACATTAATTTGTAATAAAATATTATTCATCATAATTATAGATTTTATAGTGCTAAAATACGGTTGATTATAAGCTTAGAGATAGTTAAAAAATGTAATTTGTAAACAGCTAACTGTTAGCTTTTATTGCCTGGAATTTCTTAAATATTATAAAAAAAGCAACTATTTACGCTCAAACAACTGTATAAAAACTGTGGGCGAACGCAATTCATGAACAAGTCTGTATCTTGAATATAAAGCATCTAACTCTGCATCACTAAAACCATTAAACACATTGGAATAGAGTATATAATTGTCTTTACCTATATTTTTTGATTTGAATAAACGAATATCTTTTTCCATAAAAATGATAGCATGATTTCCTAAAATTGGAAAAGCTGTCCCTACTTCATAATATGGAATTTTATTATCATCTAAATAATTATTCATCTCTAATTGTAAATCATAAAAAGGCAAATGAGCCAAACTTGCATCCCAACCTTGAGCAATCTTATTAGGATACACCCAAAAATTCCCCACTAAAAGTGAGACAGTCAATACCCCAAAAAAGCTCTTTTTAACTACCGAAGAACTTATGACTTTATCCAAATAATAACCAACCGCTAACAAAATCAATAAATATAAAGGTAGTAAATATCTATGTCCAGTAAGTTGCTGAAAGTACAAAAATGGAATAATGAAAATAATTGCACTGACCAATATCAATATTAATAATTGTAATGATTTTGATTCTCTTAACAACATTTTTCTATACATTACTACCATAACTAAGAGAACTACTAAGGCTAATGCTCTTCCAAAATCCAATATTCGCCAAGCAAAAATTCCAATGTTATAAATTGCTCCATTAAAATCATTGGTTATTCTACCTGCTTCCCAAGCAGAATCTGGATGGGACCAAAACCAGCCTGTTGCTTTATAATGATAAAAATGATAGCTTAAAAAAAGTAAAAACGGAAAAACATAAAACAATGATTTCATTAATAAAAGATGTAATGGGAAACCTCTAAAATGCTGTCTTCTCAATGAAAAAATAAAGTCTATTAAGAAAATGGCAAATGCTGCTACTATTCCTCTCATACTAATTAAAAAAAAACCAATAAGAGCCAACATTAAAAGCATTTTTCTATTTTCGAAAACAGCATTAAGAGCCAATAAAAAACAAAAAAGCAACACAATATCTGGAGAAACCATTGCTGCCTGACTCAAAAAAGTAGGATCAACCAATATTAATAATATTGTTAGTACCAACACATAAGAAGTACCAACAAACCGTTTTGCTAATAAATAAACCTGATAAACTATTCCTAATAAAAACGGGAGCATGGCAAAATGAGCTACCAAAAGTGATTTGCCAAAAAACTGCCACATTTTAGCTATATACATTGCCAATAATGGTACATGCCCCGTATCAATCTGGTTAGGAAGAATAAAAGAACGAAAATTATTTTCATAAAAAAAAGTTGCTGGAGCAGCAACTAAATTAATGGTATCCCAAAAAAAGAAATTATTGGAAACATAAGCCGTAAAGAGTATAAAAAACAGAAAAAATGGAACTACTATTTGAATTTTTCGACTAATCATTTTTGGGATAATTACCGCCCAAAACTACTTATTTTTTTTAGTTACGATATTAAATCCCAGTCCGAATGATAAACGAATTTCATTTATAGGATAAGGAGGTAGATTAGACAAATGTTTACCCGATACAAAACGCGCGTCTATAAACAAATGAAACCATTTAGCTGCAAAATAATTAAATCCTGCTACAGCAGAAACCAGAGGCGTTGTTTCCGTTTTGGTAGTTCCATTATACCGTGTGGCAGCTAATCCCGGCTGAATACCTATATAAGGTACAAAATTGGATTTTTTACTGAAATGATACGCCATTCCTGCAAACAATTGATGGTTAACGTCCAAACTGTTTTCTTCATTTTCTAGGAAGAAATAAGTATCTCCACGTGTGGTTAAAAATGAATGTATAAAATATTCTAAATTTCCGTGCAAAAAAATGTTGTTTTCATTTCTATCGGTAGATTTTCCCATGCCTATTGTTCCTTGAAAACGCAACAACCCTTCTTTTACAACTATATCGCTAGTTTGAGAAAATAAATTCATTCCACAAAAAACAAATACAATAACTAACACTTTTTTTACCATAGTTGAGCAATTTTAAAATTAACACTTAGGGTAAATAACAAATGACCTTCCAACGAAAACCCACTATGACCTTCTTTTGCTATATGAATTTCTTTCACACCATTGTGTTCGTGCGTTTCTGCATGAACATCGCTTCCTAAATGCATCATATACTGACTTGACAATGATATATCAATTATTTCGGAAAGGTTAATATGCGTACCCAAACCAACTTGTGTTGCCGAACTCAATCTAGAAACTGTTTGCGGTGGATTTGAAGTATAAATATTATAAGTAGTTCTTACTTTGGTATAATCAAAACAATGTCCTGCTAACACATAAGGAACCAACTTTGCTTTGGTTTTAAACGGATAAATCATTACCGACCAGCCAATGTGATAATCGTTACGAGTAGCCAATCCATCAATATCTTCATTAATAAAATCAGCAAACCATTCCGTATTTATTCTATTACTAACTCGTATTCTAAACTGACCTCCAAATCCAACGCCTAAATTTTCAGTTGCTCCAAAAGTGCTAAAGGTATTTCTTACTCCTAAAGAAAATGTTCCTGATTCTTTTTTATCACCTGAAGGACGTATATCTTCTTGTGCATAAAAAGTTATTGGAAATAATAAGGCTATAAATAAAATGAATTTGCTCATACGTTTCAAAAATAATATAAATAACGTTTATATTACTAAAAGATTATCTTGAAAATTATTTTTGGCTCTAATAAACAAATAGACTACTTTTGGAAAATAATCATTTAAATTTTTAAAAACATGAAAAAATCTTTACTAAAAATTATTTTAGGTGTGTTTACATTAACATTTGGACTTAATGCTAGTGCACAATGTCCAACAATCACGTGCCCTTCAGATACAACAATTAATAATGATCAGGGGGATTGTGGTGCTATTTTCAACTATACATCTCCAACTGGAATTGACTTATGTGCTAATGGTTCTCAAACATTTAGCTACACAGGTGCTGTTCAAACTTTCACAGTTCCCGCAGGAGTAACCTCTATTTCAATTCAAGCTTATGGTGCTCAAGGAGGAGATAATGGAACATGGCTTGGTGGACAAGGAGGATATGCGGCAGGAGATTTAGCTGTAACACCTGGTCAGGTCTTAAATATATATGTTGGAAGCAAAGGATCTAATGGAACTGGAATTGCGGCAAATTGTGGATCACAAGGAGGGTTTAATGGTGGCGGAAACACAGGAGCTACATGTTGTAGTAACGCTGGTGGCGGTGCCGGAGCTGGTGGTGGTGCCTCTGATGTTAGACTAGCTGGAAATACTTTGAATGATAGAGTTATTGTTGCTGCTGGAGGTGGTGGTGCCGGAGATAACGAAAATGGTGCTAACGGTGGTGGTTTAATAGGCGATGATGGTGGTACTTATAACGGAGTAACCTCAACAGGAGGTACCCAAACAACAGGAGGTTTAGCTGGAGGAACTTTCTTCCCAAGCCACACATGCTCACCCGCAACAGATGGAAGTTTTGGAATTGGAGGAGATGGAGACGCTAACGATGGTGGCGGTGGCGGTGGTGGCTGGTACGGTGGTGGCGGTGGAGCCAACAACGCACATGGTGCCGGTGGATCTTCTTATATAGGAGGAGTAACTAATAGCACAACTACTTCAGGAGGTAGAACAGGAGATGGTGAAGTAATTATTAGTTATGCTGGAGCACCAGTAAGTACAAGCCAAACTACAGGCTTAGGAACTGGTGTTAGCTACCCTATAGGTATCACAACTAATACTTTTGTAGCTACTAATAACTTTGGATCTGCTACATGTAGTTTTAATGTTACTGTTGTAGATGTAGAAGCACCAACTATTTCTTGTCCAGGTGACACAACACTATGTGACACAACTGCAACAACAATAAACAATATTGCTCCTGTTACAGCTGATAACTGTTCTGGAGAAACTGTAAGCTACATATTAACTGGAGCTACTACAGGCTCTGGAACAGGAGATGCTAGTGGAACCACTTTCAATAATGGTGTAACTACCGTTAAGTATATTGTTGCTGATACTTCTGGAAACTTAGATAGCTGTACTTTTAATGTAGAAATATTAACTTGCGTAGGAATTAATGAAAATCAAGATTTACAAGGAATAGATATTTTCCCAAATCCTGCAACAGATTTTGTTACTGTTCAGGTTAATGAAAACTATTCTTCACTTAATGTATCTTTAACTTCTATCGAAGGTAAAGTCGTTTTTCAACAAACAAATATGACTGAGAAAACATTAAAAATTGACATCTCTAATTTTGACAATGGAGTTTACTTCTTAAAAGTAACTAATGGTACAAAATCTAATGATTATAAAATAATAAAAAATTAATCTATTATTTATCCCAAAAAAAGAGGCTATTTGATGAATAGCCTCTTTTTTTACCCAAACAATTTTGAAAAAATAGATTCTATTTTATTTACAAATACGATCTCTATTTTGTGTTGAGTGACATCCAACCCTTTTTGGTTATATTTAGAAACGAAAATTTTTTCAAAACCTAATTTTTCAGCTTCTGTAATACGTTGTTCTACTCTACTTATCGGTCTAATTTCTCCTGACAACCCTACTTCAGCAGCAAAGCAATACAATGAAGGAATAGCAATGTTTTCTCCTGAAGAAAGTACTGCACTTACCACCGCTAAATCTACAGCCGGATCATCTATTTTTAATCCTCCAGCAACATTAATAAATACATCTTTTGCTCCTAATTTAAATCCGCAACGTTTTTCCAATACTGCCAACAACATGTTTAATCGCTTGGTATCAAAACCTGTTGACGAACGTTGTGGCGTTCCATAAGCAGCAGAACTTACTAATGCCTGAATTTCTACCAACAACGGTCTGTTTCCCTCCATAGTAGCCGCAACAGCAGCCCCACTAAAGTTTTCATCACTATTACTTAATAGTATTTCCGAAGGATTATCTACTTCTCTTAATCCTGCTCCGTGCATTTCATAAATCCCTAACTCATTAGTAGAACCAAATCTATTTTTTACAGAACGTAACAGCCTGTAAATATGATTTCTATCTCCTTCAAATTGCAAAACAACATCTACCATGTGTTCCAAAATTTTTGGACCGGCAATGGTGCCATCTTTAGTTATATGTCCTACCAAAAAAACAGGTGTATTAGATTCTTTTGCATAACGCATCAATTCAGCAGTACATTCTCTCACTTGAGATATACTTCCAGGTGATGAATCAATAGTAGCAGTATGCAATGTTTGAATAGAATCTATCACCAAAACATTTGGCTGTATCTCATTAATATGGTGAAAAATGTTTTGAGTAGATGTTTCAGTTAACACATAACAATCAGGATTTTTATTTCCTATTCTGTCGGCTCGCATTTTAAGTTGTTGACCACTTTCTTCACCAGAAACATATAGAATTTTCTGTCCTTTTAATCTCAAAGACATTTGCAACATAAGTGTTGACTTTCCGATGCCCGGATCTCCTCCAAAAAGAATTAATGAACCTGGCACCAAACCTCCTCCAAGCACACGATTAAGCTCTGTTCCCGGAAGTTTAATTCTAGGAATTTTTGCTAACTCAATAGTATCTACAGGAAGTGGTTTGTTATTCTTTTTTATATTAAAAGAAACTTTCACCTCGTTGGGATGAGGCTTACTGATAACTTCTTCAACTATGGTGTTCCAGTCATTACAAGAAGAACATTTACCAACCCATTTAGGATATTGAGCTCCACAACTTTGGCAGAAAAAGGCTGTTTTTACTTTTGTTTTTGCCATAGCGTGTCACTTGTATTAAACTGTAGTTGAGCGTCTTGCTACTTTTTTGTCTAAGGATTTTTTGATGTCGTCTATTTCTCCTTTAGGAATAGCATTAATCAATGATTTGGTATAATCAGTTTTTGGGTTATTATAAATCTCATCTGCATACCCCATCTCTTTAACAACTCCCTCTTGCATTACTATCATTTTATCACTCATAAATTTAACAACCGATAAATCATGTGAAATAAAGATGTATGTAAACTTAAATTCTTCTTTCAACTCATTCAATAAGTTCAGCACCTGTGCCTGAACAGATACATCTAATGCAGAAACTGACTCGTCACAAATAATAAATTTAGGATTTAACGCTAATGAACGAGCAATACAAATACGTTGTCTTTGTCCTCCCGAAAACTCATGCGGATATCTGTAAAAATGATGTTCTGGTAAATCCACACGTTTTAGCAACTCCATTACTCTTTCTTTTCTTTCTGCATCACTATTAAACACATTATGCACGCGCATAGGCTCCATAATAGCTTCTCCAATAGTAATTCTAGGATTTAAAGATGAATATGGATCTTGAAAAATAATTTGCATTTCTTTTCTATACTCACGCATTTCTTTTACACTAAGGTTTGTGATATCTTTCCCTTCAAAAATAATGTTTCCAGCTGTTGGTTCCACTAATTTTAGTATGGTTCTTCCTAAAGTTGTTTTTCCACAACCCGACTCACCAACTAAACCTAATGTTTCTCCCGGATACACCTTAAAAGAAACGTCATTAACTGCTTTTACATATTCTTTTGCTCTACCAAAAATTCCTTTACTTATTGGAAAATAAGTTTTTAAGTTTTTTATTTCTAAAATAGGTTCTTGAGCATATATTTTCTCATGTTTTTTAGCTGTTTCTTCTGGGCTAATCACCAAGTTTTCGGTAACTTCTTCTACCGATTTATTCTTCTCTTTCATCTCACCCTTATCGTCAACACTCATAAAGTCTGAAACGGTAGGTAGCCAATGGAGCCTTCTATTTAATGGCGGACGACAAGCTAACAAGCCTTTGGTATAAGGGTGTTGCGGATTAGTAAAAATATCCATTACTGTTCCTTGCTCCACAATTTTACCTTTGTACATTACCACTACTTTATCGGCCAATTCAGCAATAACACCTAAATCATGAGTAATAAACATAATCCCCATATCTTGTTCTTGCTGCAATTGCATCATCAACTCCAAAATGGTTTTTTGCACAGTAACATCTAATGCTGTTGTAGGTTCATCGGCAATTAATATAGAAGGATTGCAAGACATTGCCATGGCTATCATCACCCTTTGTTTCTGACCACCTGAAATTTGGTGAGGATATGTATCAAACATCACATCAGGACGAGGTAGTTCTACTTTTTTAAATAACTCTATGGTTATCTTTTTAGCTTCTTTTTTATTTACTTTTTGATGCAACATAATGGCTTCTGCCACTTGATCTCCACAAGTATAAACAGGGTTTAAAGAAGTCATCGGCTCTTGGAAAATCATAGCAATTTCATTCCCTCTTAAACTTCGCATTTGTTTTTCAGTAGCTTTTACCAAGTCAATTACGCCATCTTTACCATGAAATAAAATTTCTCCACCAGTAATTTCTCCCGGAGGATTAGGAATTAAACGCATGGCTGATAGTGATGTAACCGATTTTCCTGAACCTGATTCACCAACTATTCCTATGGTTTCTCCTTTGTTTAACGTAAATGAAACGTTATTAACTGCTTTGGTAACTTCTCCGTCCGAACGAAATTCTGTAACTAAATTTTTAATTTCTAAAAGCGTTCTATTTTCCATATTCCCTTTAAATCTTATTGTAGAATAATATTCATTTTATTAAAGGCAATAAAAATACATTTTTAATGCAAGTTGCACAAGATTTATAAAAAATATACACTCTTTTTTAGACGACCTCCTGATTTTAAACGACAAAATTTAGATAACACTGTCTGTAACAGTTTGTTGTTAACTATTTCACAATGAACAAACTTCAAAAATTCCATATTACCCCATCCACAAATTCACTCACTTAAATCATAAACTTTAATAACAAAATAACCGTAACCGTGTTTTTCACTATCCTCTTTTAGTGCTACCTCAACAGGTTTTTTGGTGATAGATGATGTTGTTCTCCAAGTGGTGAATCCATCTTGTTCTAACTTATTTTTCCCGTAATTATCGTTGTAATATTCGGTAAATTCCTGAGCTACTTTTTTAGCATCTTCTGCCAAATCAAAATAGGCTGCAATTTCAATTTCGTAAAGTTCTTTTTCATAAAAATCGTAAGTAACAGTATAGCTGTTTCCCATGCTGATATCGTAGTCGTAATGCAAATACTGCGGCTGATCATCTATCAAAAAAGTATTGTCTTCAACAGCTTTTACAGTTTTTAAATCAGCTCCAATTTCAACACCTCTAATGTGTTCTTTTTCAGTTTTGTTTATGGCTTTGAAGAAATCGCTACGCTTAGTAGTACAGGCAGAAATAACCGCCAAAACCATAATAATTATTGCTGTTTTTTTCATATTATTTAAGTTATCCATTAATTTCTCGCAAAGACGCGAAGACGCAAAAAAGTTGTTTGTTAATCGTTATTGGTAATTCTTCCTGCTTTTTAGTTAAAAACGATATTCTCTTCTTTCACCAAATCTTCGTTTCTGTAGCGTAAAAATAATTGCGTAAGTGCTACTACATCTTTCTCGCAATAAATTTTTATGCGTTCTACATCTTTATCTTCCCAATACACTTGGTTTACCATACTTCCGTCAATATCGTCTTTTGGTGTTGGGATATTAAATATTGCCGTTAGCAACCCGAGCGAAGTATAATTTTTGTAGTCGCCAAATTTCCATAACTGCAAGGTATCTAAATGAGCAACTTCCCAAGGTTTTTTGCCTGCCAAATCTAAAATAGATGGGATATTTAACCCGTTTACCAAAGCTCTTCGGGCAATGTATGGAAAATCGAACTCTTTACCATTATGAGCACAAAGCAAATGGTCAGCTTGGTTAAAATAATTGTTGAGCAGGTCAAAAAATTCCTCTAACAACATTTTTTCATCATCGCCATAAAAAGATTTTAGCCTGAGGTTTTTTTCGCTGCCTTCGTAAGTAATAAACCCAACAGAAATACAAACAATTTTTCCGAATTCGGCATAAATACCAGCTCTAGAATAAGCTTCTTCAGGTATTTCATCTGCTGCTATATACTTGGCTTTTTGTTCCCAAAATTTTCGCAGTCGCTCATCCACCGAATTAAAATTGGGTTGCTGAGCTACTGTTTCTATATCTAAAAAAAGAATTTTTTCTAGTCGAATTTTTTCTAACATAAGCACCATTTTAAAACTGACAATAAAAGTAAGGCTTTTTAAAAAGCTGTGAGGAATTTTTGAGGATTATTTTTTTAAAACTTGTTTAGAATTTATAACAAGAAATTATATTAAAAAATCACACCAAAGCTCATTTTTACAGCAAAATTGTCGGAAGTTTTATCAAAAGCATAAGGACCATAACGGTAGAAAGCAGCTACTCCAAAAGTAGTACTGTTTAATTTGAAAATATTGTTGATGATTAATCCTGATTCATAAAAACCTTTTTCCATAGTATTAAAAACCACTCCTTGGTGTAATTCGGCATGGTCTAAGCTACCAACTCCCGCACTGGTAGTAATGACAAACTCTGGTTGGAATTTTTTAATTTTTAGCAATAAACCCTTAAAACTATGTCGGAAATGAAAATGTACGTATTGGTTAGACAAAAACTCGTAAGGCAACATGGTTTCAAAAGCATTTTCAGTAGAAAGCAATAGATAATCATCGGTTCTATTAACACCAATAGGATGGTTGAGTAGGTGTTGCGGTACTTTACCATCTGTATAACCCACTTCAACCCTAAAATAAGGCTGACCAAAATTTCTGGTATTAAATTTTTTCTCTGTTCTAAAAGTATAACGTGTATAGGTATATTCTCCGTCATATTGATTAATGCCTCTTTCAATTTTGGCATACAAAATCGGATATTTGGTCGCTGTACGGTAACTATTAGAAAGCGTTTTTAATATCTTTTCTTTATAAGCATATCTCAACTCTATGCCTACTTCATTAAACAAGTAGTTTCTATCCCTGATAAAAGTGAAATTATCTATTTGTTTTACAAAATAATAATCATCGGTAACTTCTACTTTTTGTTGATTAACAAAAGCGTAAGTTTTTAAATACCTCAACGTTCGGAAGCTTAATCGAGCTTGCATTTTTTCGTAATTATTCATTCTGTCTAAATACAGTACTCGAGTTCCTCCCGAAGAAATAAAAGGCACTTTATAATCCTTAAAACCAACTACCCCAGGCTCAGCGACATCTTTATCATAAGAAAAATTGATCGCTATATTATTGTTCTTTTCAAGCAAAAAAGTGGCATCTCCACCATATTTTTCTTCTTTATCTTTAAATCCGTAAGCTCCATAACCACCAATAGAAAACCATTTAGAAAAATGCTGATTAGTATGAAATCCAGCACCTAGTCTAAACCCTTCGTAATTGTTATAGTTTACAAAACGGTTCAAATCTAAATCTACCACTCCCCACTTTAATTTTCCGGTTAAAATGGCTTCCAATCCACCTAATTTTTTATCAAAATTTTCTGCTTTACCAATACTATCAATTACCTGATAGGTTTTTTTCTCTTGAGCGGTTAAGGTATCACCACGGTATTCATTCCAAAAACCCTCATCTCTTTTATTGGCTTTTAAATCAATTTCGGTATCTATATGGTTAAACTCTTTGTTTTTTAATTCAGGATTAACTACCACATCTTTTATATATGTATTACTAATCCCAACCATTTTAAATGAATTAATAGTTGCATTGTTCATAATAAATTTAGAACTCAACTGCTTAGGGAACCATTTACCTTCTATCTTTTCGTACTGTTGACGAATTTTAATGGTTAACGAAGCATCCTGTTCATAAGGTTCGGCAATAACATTTTGCAAGGCATATCCATCTGTATTAATATAAAGTAATCCTTGTAAGGCATCAAAATTTTTACCCTTAAGTGGTGTAAAAGATATAATGTACACGGAATCTGCTCCACTAATAATGGTATCTTCAATTATAAACAAATATTTGTTATGACTATTAGTAGAAATAGGGTTCAAATACGCTTTATCCATCACATAAATATTAGTATTGTAAAAAGAGAACGATTGCAACTGTGTTCCCAATAGCGCAAAAGTGGGATTTTGCAGACCCGAAACCCTTGAAGCAATAACTTTTTCATAATTTTTACTCGGTACTTTATATTTACGCTGCGTGATGGATTCCATCATGAAAATATGCTGTGTTTTTAAAATACTATCTGTTCGCTGAGTAATAGAATCTGCTTTAGCTAATTTTTCGGGGTTGTTAAGCAGCGCACTATCCATTTCAGCAGTCACATATAATTTACTATACGAATCGTAAGTAAAATCCATGCTTTTTTCCGGATTAAGCTGCGTACGATTATCCACCACTTTTTTAATAATTCTATGGGCAGGATTTTCTCCCGGAAGGATTTTTACCTCTTCCAACTGAAAAGTAGTTGCTGACATGTAAATAATTAAAAAATCTTTTCCACTAAGCTGTATTTCTTTAGATTCATAACCAACATAACTCAATTTAATTGATTGAATGGGTGACTTGGTATTAAAAACAAAATTGCCGTCAATATCGGTAGTTGCTCCATAATTTCTATCCGTAAGAATATTAACAAAAGCTAGTGGTTGCTTTGATTTACCATCCAACACCTTACCTTTAAAAGTGAATTGAGCAAGCGTACTTGAACACAATAAAAGCAAAAGCCATATAACACATAATTGTTTACTCAACATGGATAAAAGAGGAAAATCTACCGTAAAAATACAATTATAATTGATGTTACAAAAAACGGCACTGTTTTACTTTGCTAATTGGAATAAAAACCAAAATTTAAACCCTCCACATTTATTCCACCAAAGTTTTATTACTTTTGCAGCCTTAAATTTTAGAACAAAATGAGCATACAATTATCGGAACAAGAACAAATTAGAAGAGTCTCTCTGACTAAACTCAGAGAATTAGGAATAGAGCCATATCCGGCAGCGAAATTCCCTGTTGATACATTAACAAAAGACATAAAAGATAATTTTGAAGAAGGTAAAGAAGTAATTCTTGCAGGAAGAATTATGAGTAGAAGAATTATGGGGAAAGCTTCTTTTGCCGAATTGAAAGACAGTTCGGGAAGAATTCAAATTTATATTAACAGAGATGAAATTTGTCCTGATGAAGATAAAACGCTTTACAATGAAGTATTCAAAAAATTACTTGATATTGGTGATTTTATTGGCGTGAAAGGAGTTTTATTTATCACTCAAGTTGGTGAACAATCCGTAAAAATTAAAGAAATTTCGGTTTTAAGCAAAGCTCTAAAACCATTGCCAATTGTAAAAACAGATGACGAAGGAAAAGTACATGATGCTTTTTCAGATCCTGAATTGCGTTATCGTCAGCGTTATGTTGACTTGGTAGTAAACGACCATGTAAAAGATATTTTTGTAAAACGTACCAAACTTTTTAATGCCATGCGTCAGTTTTTTAACGACAAAGGTTATTTAGAAGTAGAAACCCCAATTTTACAAGCTATTCCTGGTGGTGCTGCTGCCAAACCATTTATTACTCACCACAATGCATTGGATATTCCACTTTATATGCGAATTGCCAACGAACTTTATTTAAAAAGACTAATAGTTGGTGGTTTTGATGGTGTTTATGAGTTCTCTAAAAACTTCCGTAACGAAGGAATGGACAGAACCCATAACCCTGAGTTTACCGCTATGGAAATTTATGTTTCCTATAAAGATTACCAGTGGATGATGGAGTTTACCGAAAACTTACTGGAGTTTTGTGCTACACAAGTAAATGGAACTACCAAAGCTAAATTTGGTAATCACGAAATTGATTTTAAAGCTCCATATAAAAGAGTAACTATGCGTCAGGCAATTATCGACCATACCGATTTTGATATTGATGGTAAATCTGAAGAAGAATTGCGAAAGGCTTGTTTAAACATGGGTATTGAAGTTGATGACTCCATGGGCAAAGGCAAGTTAATTGATGAAATGTTCGGTGAAAAATGTGAAGGCAACTACATTCAACCCACATTTATTATTGATTATCCAAAAGAAATGTCACCATTGTGTAAACAACACAGAGACAATCCGGAATTAACCGAACGTTTTGAGTTAATGATTTGCGGTAAAGAGGTAGCCAATGCTTACTCTGAGCTAAACGACCCAATAGATCAACGTGAACGTTTTGAAGAGCAGCTAAAACTCTCTGAAAAAGGCGATGATGAAGCCATGTTTATAGACAATGATTTCATAAGAGCGTTAGAATATGGCATGCCTCCCACAAGTGGTTTAGGTATTGGGATGGATAGATTAATCATGTTCTTAACCAATAACCAATCTATTCAAGAAGTGTTGTTTTTTCCACAAATGAAACCGGAAATTGTTTCTACAAGAAAAGCATTGGAACTGAACGAAAATGAAAAAGCCATTTTTGACATACTTTCTAAAAATGGAAAAATGAACATGAACGACTTGAAAGATGCTGTGGGATTATCTAATAAACAATGGGATAAAGGAATTAAATCACTCAGTAAATTTGGCTTAACTAAAGTTACCAAAACCAATGATGCTTTAATTGTTGAAGTGGCTGAATAATTAGATCCCCTATAAAAAACCTAAAAAGTGCTTTGATTTTCTTCATAGCACTTTTTTTATAGATTCATTTTAAATCTGTTTAGTTTTTAATACCTTTACCGCTACTAAGGTTAATTGAATTTTTATAAAAATGACAAGAATAGAAGTGCTAAAAACCTATAAAATATTTATAGACGGGAAATTCCCAAGAACAGAATCAGGAAGGTATTACGTGCCCGAAAATAAATGCGGAAACATCTGTTTATCTTCCAGAAAAGATGTTAGAAATGCAGTTGTTGCAGCTGGTAATGCTACTTCCAAATGGCAAAGTGCTACAGCTTTTAACAAAAGCCAAGTGATTTACCGCATAGCAGAAATTTTAGAAGGCAGAAAAGCTCAGTTTATTGATGAATTAACGAAACAAGGATACAAAGCGAAAGAAGCCGAAAAAGAAGTTGTAACTGCTATAGATAGAATTATTTATTATGCCGGATGGTGCGATAAATTTACACCTGTTTTCAGTTCGGTAAATCCTGTTGCTACACAACATTTTAACTTTACCGCTCCCGAAGCTGTTGGTACAGTTGCCATTTTAGCTCCTGAAAAGTCAGGGTTACTAGGATTAGTTTCTGCAATTATTCCGGTTATAGTTGGAGGAAATACCGTTGTGGTTTTAGCTTCAGAAAGTTTGCCACTTTGTGCCATTACATTTGCCGAAGTACTAAATACATCTGATGTTCCCAGTGGTGTAGTAAATATCCTTACGGGTAAAAGAAGTGAATTATCAGAACATTTTGCTACACACATGGATATAAAAGCCTTGTTGTATTATGGAAATGACAAAAAAGAGATAAGTTCCATTCAAAAAAATGCAGTAAACAACCTTAAAAGAATAACCATAAGAGAAGAAAACGATTTGTACAACGAATCGCACCAAACACCTTATTTAATTGAAGACTTTTTAGAAATGAAAACCACTTGGCATCCTATTGAAATAATTGGAGCCTCAGGTAGTGGTTATTAATAAAGATTATGAATAGAAATGAATTACTTTTAACAGCAATAAATGCTGCTATTGATGCAGGAAAAGAAATTTTAACGGTTTATTCTACCGACTTTCAAGTGGAAAACAAAGCAGATAAATCACCACTTACCGAAGCAGACAAAAGAGCACATGCTGCAATTGTAAACAAATTAAAAAGTACCAATTTACCTATTCTTAGTGAGGAAGGTAAATCCATCCCTTACGAAGAAAGAAAAGCCTGGAATCAATTTTGGATGGTAGATCCTTTAGATGGTACCAAAGAGTTTATTAATAAAAATGGAGAATTTACCGTAAACATTGCATTAATTGAAAATCAACTTTCTACTATAGGTGTGATTTATGTTCCGGTAACTAAAGAACTGTATTTTTCTGATGAAAAAGCATATAAAATAAACAACATTACTTCTGCAGCTAACACACTTGCAGATTTGATAACTACTGCTAACGAATTACCGCTTAAAACAGAAAGAACTGATTTTGTAGTAGTAGCCAGTCGCTCACACATGAGTGATGAAACCAAAACCTTTATTGAAGAAAAAGAAACTGAACACAATAGTATCAGTTTACTATCAAAAGGTAGTTCGCTAAAATTGTGTATGGTAGCCGAAAATGCTGCCGATTGTTATCCAAGATTTGCTCCAACCATGGAATGGGACACCGCTGCAGGAAACGCTATTATTAATGCCGCAGGAGGTATTGTAATAGATCAAACTACCCAAGAAAAAATGAAATACAATAAAGAAAACCTGTTAAACAACTGGTTTTTAGCTCAATTAAATTAATCACTTCTAAAACTTTATTCCTATGAAATATTTACTTTCTGTTACCTTAATTGTTTTTTTATTTATAACTAGTTGCCAGCCTGAAGGTAGAGTTTTTGTTGAACATAAAGAACTTTCACCAGACTTAGAATGGCTAAAAAAAGACAGCCGAGAATTTAAAGTATTGATTGAAGATAATTCCATCAATTACGATTTTAAAATCTCCTTTAGATATGCTAACGGCTATCAATATAAAACAGCCAATATTGTTATAAAAGAAATTTCACCAAGTGGAAAGGAAACCACCAATAACTATGAATTAACTATTAGAAATGAAAATGGCGAATATATTGGAGAAGCGGGTTACGATATTTGGGATAGTGAACACTTAGTTGAGCCATCAAAAAAGTTTGAAGAAAGTGGGACTTACACCTATATTATCGAACATAATATGCCTAAAGATCCATTACATTTCGCAATGGAAGTAGGCATTATAGTGGATAAAGCGAAATAAGCAACTGATTTTTAACAAAAAATTGTAAGGCATTAAAATCTTACTTATTTTTGTACTTACGTTCTTTAGAAATAAAATTGTCTGCACGGATTCCGTGTTTATCAAGAAAGGTGGAGGGAATAGGCCCTGTGAAACCTTGGCAACCAACTATAAGTCTTGCATAAGCGAGATTGGAAAATCGGTGCTAAATCCTATCCCGATAAATCGGGAAAAGATAAGTAGAAAAATATAAAAGAGACCCTTCTGCTTATCCAAACAGAAGGGTTTTTTGTTTTTATTAAATATGGCAAATATTAGAGACGAACTCAAAAAAAGAATATTAGTATTGGATGGTGCAATGGGCACTATGATTCAGCAATACAAACTTACCGAAGAAGATTTTAGAGGCGAACGATTTAAAAATCACTCTTGTCCGCTAAAAGGAAATAATGATATCCTTTCTATCACCAAACCTGAGGTAATTAAAGCTATTCATAGTAAATACTTAGCAGCTGGAGCCGACATTATAGAAACCAACTCTTTCGGAAGCACTTCTATCGCCCAAGAAGACTACCAGCTGCAAGGTGCAGTTTATGATATTAATTACGCTTGTGCCAAAATTGCCAAAGAAGTTGCTGAGGAATTCACAAAAAAAACACCTGAAAAACCTCGTTTTGTAGCAGGTTCTATTGGCCCAACTACTAAATTGGCTTCTATGTCTCCTGACGTAAACGATCCCGGTTTTAGAAACATTTCTTTTGACGAGTTACGAATTGCTTTTAAAGAACAAGCTAAAGGATTAATTGAAGGGGGCGCTGACTTATTATTGGTTGAAACCATTACTGACACATTAAATGCTAAAGCAGCATTATTGGCAATCAACGAAATTCAACAAGAACTAAACACCAATTTACCTGTAATGATTTCAGGAACTATAACTGATGCTAGTGGACGTACACTTTCAGGACAAACTACTGAAGCCTTTTTAATTTCTGTTCAACACTCCAAACCGTTAAGCATAGGGTTAAACTGTGCCTTAGGAGCAGCAGCCCTTCGCCCCTATTTGCAAGTGTTACGTAATAAATCTAATTTTTATGTTTCAGCACACCCTAATGCAGGTTTACCTAACGAAATGGGCGAATATGATGAAAGTCCCGAACAAATGGCTGCTCAAATTAAAGTTTTCTTAGATGAAGGCTTAGTGGATATTGTTGGTGGTTGTTGCGGAACAACTCCAGAACATATAAAAGCTATTGCTGAACTAGTGAAGAAATATCCAAAAAACTAAAAAATTGTACTAAACCATGAGTTTACACCCTGATTATAAAGGAAAATACAAACATAAATGGGAACATCTTCCTCATTTAACATTGAGCGGATTAGAACCTTTGATTGTAACACCTGAAACCAATTTTGTAAATATTGGCGAGCGGACCAATGTGGCAGGATCGAAAATGTTTTTGCGTTTAATTAATGAAAACAAATTTGACGAAGCCCTCTCTGTTGCTCGTGAACAAGTAGAAAATGGAGCTCAAATTATCGACATCAACATGGATGATGGGTTAATAGATGGAAAAGAAGCAATGGTGAAATTCTTAAAATTAATTGCTGCTGAACCTGATATCTCTAGAGTCCCTATTATGATAGATTCTTCCAAATGGGAAATTATTGAAGCTGGATTACAAAATGTTCAAGGGAAAAGTGTGGTAAACTCAATCAGTTTAAAAGAAGGCGAACAACAATTTATTGAACAAGCTACCAAAATTTTAAACTATGGTGCAGCAGTAATTGTAATGGCTTTTGATGAAGTTGGTCAAGCAGATTCTTATGAAAGAAGAATCGAAATTTGCGAAAAATCATATCGTATTTTGGTGGATAAAGTAGGTTTTCCTCCTCAAGATATTATTTTCGATCCAAATATCTTTCCTGTAGCAACAGGGATGGAAGAACATAGAAAAAATGCGTTGGATTTTTTTAGAGCTACCCGTTGGATTAGAGAAAATCTTCCAGGAGCTCATGTTAGTGGAGGTGTTAGCAATGTTTCATTTTCATTTAGAGGAAATAATCCCGTTAGAGAAGCCATGCACTCAGCATTTTTATATCATGCCATAAACGAAGGAATGGATATGGGAATTGTAAACCCATCTATGCTTGGTGTTTATGATGATATCCCTAAAGATTTATTAGAACGTGTAGAAGATGTATTGCTCGATAGAAGAGACGATGCTACTGAACGATTATTAGATTTCGCTGAATCTGTAGTGGGTTCAGCCAAAGAAAAGAAAAAAGATGACGAATGGAGAAGTCAACCATTACAAGAAAGAATTACACATGCTTTGGTAAAAGGAAATGCCGATTTTATTGAGCAAGATGTGGAAAAAGCTCGTCAAATAGTGGATAAACCAATAAATGTAATTGAACAACATTTAATGAACGGTATGAATGTAGTAGGAGACCTGTTTGGCTCAGGAAAAATGTTTTTACCTCAAGTTGTAAAGTCTGCCAGGGTAATGAAAAAAGCGGTAGCATATTTATTACCCTACATCGAAGAAGAAAAACTATTGAACCCAAGTATTTCAGATAATAATGCAGTAGGAAAAATATTACTTGCAACTGTAAAAGGTGATGTACATGACATCGGTAAAAACATTGTTGGAGTAGTTTTGGCGTGTAATAATTATGAGGTAATTGATTTAGGTGTAATGACTCCCTTAGAAAAAATTATACAAATAGCCAAAGACGAAAAAGTAGATATTATTGGGCTTTCAGGATTAATTACTCCTTCATTAGATGAAATGGTTTATGTAGCCAAAGAAATGGAAAAAGAAGGTATGAGCATTCCGTTATTAATTGGTGGAGCTACTACTTCTAAAGTACATACCGCAGTAAAAATTGACCAACATTACACCAGCGGACAAGCAGTTTATGTGTTGGATGCTTCTCGTTCGGTAACTGTGGTAGAAAATTTATTGGGAGAAAAGAAAAATGCTTTTATTCAAAATGTGAAGGAAGAGTATGAACGATTAAGAGAAACTTACAGTAAACGTCAGCAAACTAAAGAAACGATTAGTTTGGACGAAGCCCGAAAAAATAAATACCAAATTGATTGGGAAGCTCATCCCCCACAAAAGCCCAATTTTATTGGCACAAAGACTTTTTCAGAATACGATTTAAAAGAAATTTCCGAATACATAGATTGGACTCCTTTTTTCCGGACATGGGAATTAGCAGGAAAGTATCCTCAAATTTTAGAAGATGAAATTGTTGGAAATGAAGCAAAAAAACTTTTTACCGATGCTCAACAAATGCTAGAACAAATTATAGCTGAAAAATGGTTGGAAGCAAAAGCGGTGATTGGTATTTGGGAAGCCAACACAGAAAATGATGATATTATTAAAGTGTATGAAGAAAATAACCCAATTGGGCAGTTATATCAGTTAAGACAACAATCTAAAAAAGCGACTGGCGTTCCTAACATGAGTTTAGCAGATTTTATTGCTCCAAAAGAAAGCGGAATAAAAGATTATATTGGAGGGTTTGCTGTAACTGCAGGTATTGGTATAGAAAAACACATTACTCGTTTTGAAGCCGATCATGATGATTATCACGCTATCATGTTAAAAGCATTAGCAGATAGATTGGCAGAAGCTTTTGCAGAATTAATGCACTTAAAAGTACGTAAAGAATATTGGGGCTATGCCGCTAATGAAGTATTAGATAACAATGCATTAATTAAAGAAAAATATGTGGGTATTCGTCCGGCACCGGGCTATCCTGCTTGTCCGAATCATACTTTAAAAACAGATTTATTCCAATTGTTAGATGCTACCAATAAGACAGGAATTGAGTTAACCGAAAGTTTAGCCATGTACCCAACTGCAGCAGTAAGCGGAATGTATTTTTCCCATCCGGAAAGTAAATATTTTGGTGTAGGAAAAATAGACAAAGACCAAGTAGAGGCTTATGCTAAAGCAAATCAATTAGACTTCGATATTGCTGAACGTTGGTTGGGTTCGGTGTTGGCTTATTGATGTAAATTATAAGCGTTTTTCAGAGCTAGTTAATTAGATTCCCGTCATTCTCGGGAATGACGCAAAGAGGAAGAGTAGTGCTTAACTAACCTAATACGTCATTCCTGTAAAGCGTAGCGAAAACAGGAATCTCAAAAAAACTATTTACTACAAGAATCAATAGCTTTTATCATATCTTGTTGAGTAATAATATGGTATTTATCCTTATCATAACTCACAATAACCGCTTTTGCTCCCTGCTGAAAATGTTTTGAGACACTTATTACATCAGTATTTTCATCCACCATCGGAAATGGCTCTCCCATAATATTTTTTACAGGAAGTTCTTTTAGTTCAGGATTTTCAAGCAATTTAGCAAATAGCTGATTATCAGTTAACGAGCCTACAAACTTGCCATCTTCAATAACAGGTACTTGAGAAATGGCATATTGGTTCATTAAAATAATTGCCTGAGAAGCTGGAGTATCGGTAGTTACTGTAACCAAATGTTTGCCTTTGTGGTCTGCAATTAAATCTAACGCATTAGATTTTTCTTCCTCCAAAAAGCCTCTGTCTCTCATCCAATCATCATTAAACATTTTACCAACATAACGACTTCCATGATCATGAAATAAAACTACTACCACGTCATCTTTTTTCAATTCATCTTTTAGTTGCAACACCCCTTTAATAGCACTTCCTGCTGAATTTCCAACAAAAATTCCTTCTTCTTTAGCTAATTTTCGTTGATAAACTGCTGCATCTTTATCGGTTACTTTTTCAAATTTATCAATTACGCTAAAATCAACATTTTTAGGTAAAATATCTTCACCAATTCCTTCGGTGATGTAAGGATAAATCTCATTTTCATCGAAAATTCCTGTTTCATGGTATTTCTTAAACACAGAACCGTAAGTATCTATTCCCCAAATTTTAATGTTAGGATTTTTCTCTTTTAAATATTTACCCACACCAGAAACTGTTCCTCCTGTACCTACTCCTACTACAAAATGAGTGATTTTTCCTTCTGTTTGCTCCCAAATTTCCGGTCCGGTAGTTAAGTAATGTGCTTTTGTATTCGATGGATTATCATACTGATTTACATACCAAGAATTAGGAATTTCAGTAGCTAATCGTTTAGAAACAGAATAATACGAACGAGGATCCTCTGGAGACACATTGGTTGGACAAACATGTACTTCTGCTCCAACAGCTCTTAAAATATCCATCTTTTCTTTACTTTGTTTGTCGCTTAACACACAAATTAACTTATATCCTTTTATAATAGCAACTAACGCCAAACCCATCCCTGTATTTCCGGATGTTCCTTCAATAATAGTTCCTCCCGGTTTTAGTCTGCCATCAGCTTCAGCATCTTCAATCATTTGCAAAGCCATTCTGTCTTTTACAGAGTTTCCCGGATTAGTAGTTTCTACTTTTGCCAACACCAACGCATCAACATCTTTACAAATTTTATTTAATTTAACCAATGGCGTGTTTCCTATGGTCTCTAGTATGTTATTGTAATATTGCATGAAATAATTTTTCTGAATTTTATAATTGACTGCAAAAGTAATAAATAGCTAATACAATAATACACTCTTTATTGTAATATTAATAGCCCTTCAGCTATCGCGAGTTTTTAACTCTTGATATAAAACGGAGCGAGTTATGCCACACTAAACTAGCACCAACAAGAAGATGGTTGGGAAGAAAACAGCTACAAGCAGCAATTAATAATATAAAAACTATAAAATGTCCGATTGAATTACTACATTTGGGATAAAGATACAGTGCGGATAAACGTACCGGTACGTTTATCCAGTTGTTGGCATTAATTCAAATGAAAAAATATACAGTCTTAATATTATTAACCTCATACCTATCTGTAAACGGACAGGATTTTGACTATACGCCCGTAATTTTTGAACTTTTACCAATTCATCCTCACACAATTATTGACCAACAAGACTCAGAATTTTCAATTGAGCAATACAAAAAATCAGACAAAAACAACTCAATGATTTTTATAGGAGGATTATTTTTTAAAAAAATTAATGACACGGTCTTTCAAACAAGATTATACAAAAAACAAAATAGTTTTAAAAAGAAAGAATACTGGAAATTCAATAAAGACAATTATGTCCAGCAATGCGATGAAGGTGGAAATATAAAAGACAAATGGATTTATAATGGATTTGAGACTTATGAATACTCTACATCAAAAGAAGATTCAATCGTTGAGAAAATTGAATGGATAGTTTTAAAAAAAGATACAGTCTGTCATTTTTTAGATAAATGGATTTATAAAAATGACCAACTTATTGAGAAATGGCACAAATCTTTATCACTTAACAAATGTAGTTGGGACTTATATGATAATATCGAATTTAAGACTTTTAAATACCCTAAAAATAATACCGTAATTACTGAAGTCTATCGAGGTAGTATCACTGACAGAAAGAAGATTAACGAATACAAGACAACTAAAGAATATAATAAAGCTGGACAACTAATATTAAAAAAACACTTCAGTAAAGACGATTCTGATAACCCAAGTATGATTGATAAATATTACTACAAAGACAATCAATGGCTAAAAGTTGAGTATTGGATTGATGGTGTTTTAACTGAAGTTATTAAAATTAAAAACTAATGCCAACATCATCTATATTTTATAGGGCAGTTGGTAATAATTTGAAACTAGAAAGCAATTAATAAACTCCGCCAAAACTTTGTTTTGACGTTTTATTAAGACAAAAAATTAAAACCCAAAGCCAAAGCTTTGGCTAATTAGTTAAACGAAAAACAGTACTTTTAAATCGCCCTACCAAAACATAGATTGGGCGTTGTACTCAATTATGCAGAATGGAGGAAAGTGAATTTAAATTCCCAGAAGGTAAGAAATCATCAAGGCATCACTATATCCCCCAATTTCTCCTTAACGCTTTCGTAAATTCCGATGACAACCTCTACGTTTTTGACAAACAAAAAGATAAGATACTGGACAACCCAAGACCCCCAAAATCCATATTTTTGAAAGAGATCGAAACACAGTAGAAATAACTGAAACAATGGAGAGTTCAATAATTGAAGACCTTTTCTATTCAAAAATTGATTCAGAGTCAAGTAAGGTTGTTAAGTATTTCCAACAGGAGAATTTAGAAAAAGTAAGTTTTAACATTGAAAATACAGCTCAGTTTGAGTTCTTTTTGATCAACCTGTTTTGGCGCATACCAAAGACAGATTTCGCTGTAGAAGATCTTATGGATCGTTCAGAAATAAAGTCCAAAGGAATTGATCCCGAGATTCTTCGAAATGACCCAACATACAGAAAACTGAAAAGAACTGGTCTTTTTAAACATCACATAGATGAAATGGTGAAAAATGGAAAAAACGTAAGAAAATCTGTCAACGTTCATCAATCAAATGGTGCTAGCTATGTTATTGGGGATTATCCTTTGTTGTTTAGGAAAACGCCTCGTTTATTTAGTGAATTTGGAGAAGTGGATTTCCAAATTGCAATTTCCTCAAAGCGACTCTACTCATCAACAATTGAATCCCTTAAAACAACGGTTGAAAATTCTTACATGTATAACGCTGCAATCATTGAACAATCCACAAGATATATTGCTTGTGCTGATAAAAGCGATCTACAAAAAAACATAGAGTTTTATAATGAACTTAAGAGTAGAGGATTAAACTATTCAGCTTCCGAAATGGCTTTTCATAGTAAAACCTGAGTACAACAAACGATATAGCACATGCCTCTACTGAGTTCCTTGAAACTGAGATGAAAAAACCCCTCCTCCCCCTCTTTTTCAAGCATTTGCTTGGAACAACTTAAGAAATAATTACGACTTAAATATGTAAATTAACCCCATAAAAAAATCCCCAAATTGGGGATTTTATATTTTCTTAAAAATCGAAATCAGGGTCCGGAGCCTTCACATACGATTTTTTCTTAGGTTTAATTTTCTTTACAAACAGAATGGTTATCAATTCATCATCCACAGTAATCATAGTTCTGCTCATACCATTAGTAATGTTAATTTCCTGATCGGGATACCTGAATTTTCTATTAATTTTCTCGAAAGTATTGTCTTCAAACTTTAAATACATTTCATTTACATTTATTAGTTGGTTTTTAACCAGCACTTTTCCGTAATAGCATTCTGCCATACTTCCTTTTCTAAAACTAATAATTACATCGTCATAAACGCCATCTTCAACTTCATAAGCACCTCTCGTCTCAAAAACTGTAGCGTATTTTTGGTAACAAGTTACTTGGTCTTCTTCTGTATCTTGAGCATAAAAAGCTCCTGTTATAAATAGTAAGGATAAACTGAGTAAAATTTTTTTCATGTCGTAAATTTTTTATCGGTATAAAAGTAAAAATACTTTATTTATTATCTAAATTTAAAAGTTATATTTTTGTAACAAATTTGACAAATCAAACAAAATGAGCATAAAACTAATCAAAAATAATTTTATAGAGGCAAAACAACTTTTAGACCATTTTATAAATGATGAGAAAAATTTAGAAAAAATTGCTCAAGCAGGCGATTTGTTAATGCAAGTTTTTAAAAACGGAGGTACTGCTTTTTCATGTGGAAACGGTGGCTCTATGTGTGATGCCATCCATTTTGCTGAAGAATTAACAGGTAAGTTCAGAGAAGAAAGAATGGCTTTACCTGCCATCGCTATTTCTGATTCGGGCTATTTAAGTTGTGTAGGAAACGATTATGGTTATGATGAAATTTTTGCACGTTTTATCTTAGGAGTAGCTAAAAAAGGTGATATTTTGTTAGCCATTAGTACTAGTGGAAACTCTAAAAACATTTTAAGAGCAGCAGAAGTTGCTAAAGACAAAGGTGTTTTTGTTATCGGACTTACAGGAAAAGATGGCGGTAAATTGGCTAATTTATGCGATGTTGAAATAAGAGTTCCTCACAATGGTTATGCCGATAGAATTCAAGAAATACACATTAAAATCATTCATTCATTAATCCATTATATTGAAGAAAAAATAGTTTAAAAATGTTGGTAAAAACTTACGGAAGTGCAGTTGTTGGTGTTGATGCTCTTACTATTACGGTAGAAGTAAATGTCGATAGAGGCATGAAATTTTTCATGGTAGGCTTACCCGATAATGCCGTAAAAGAAAGTCAGCAACGTATTGAAGCCGCATTAAAAAATGTTGGCTACAGAATGCCCGGAAAAAAAATAGTAGTTAACATGGCTCCTGCCGATATTCGTAAGGAAGGTTCTGCTTACGATTTAACCATTGCCATGGGAATTTTGGCTGCATCCGGACAAATAGCCAATGAAGAAGTAAGTAATTATATAATAATGGGAGAGCTTTCGCTTGACGGAAGTTTGCAACCTATAAAAGGCGCGTTGCCTATTGCTATTCAGGCACGAAAAGAAGGTTTTAAAGGCTTTATTTTACCCAACGAAAATGCTCGAGAAGCAGCTATTGTTGATGATATTGATGTTTTTGGAGTAAGTAACATTAGTGAAGTAATCAATTTTTTTAATGGAGAGACACAACTGGAACCAACTATAGTGGACACCCGAAAAGAATTTTATCAGAACCTTACCAAGGTAGATTTCGATTTTGAAGATGTAAAGGGGCAAGAAAATATTAAACGAGCTTTAGAAATTGCTGCGGCAGGAGGACATAATGTTATTTTAATTGGTCCGCCCGGAGCAGGAAAAACTATGTTGGCAAAACGTTTACCAACCATACTTCCTCCGCTTTCATTAATGGAAGCGTTGGAAACAACAAAAATTCATTCCGTTGGAGGAAAACTATCAAAAGACACTTCTTTAATAAGTATAAGACCTTTTCGCTCTCCGCACCATACTATTTCTGATGTAGCTTTAGTTGGTGGTGGTGGATTTCCTCAGCCGGGAGAAATTTCTTTGGCTCATAATGGTGTATTATTTTTAGATGAATTGCCTGAATTTAAACGAACAGTTTTAGAAGTACTTCGTCAGCCAATTGAAGACAGGAAAGTATCTATTTCCAGGGCAAAATTCACGGTAGATTATCCTGCAAGTTTTATGTTAGTAGCTTCAATGAATCCTTGTCCTTGTGGTTACTACAACCATCCTGAAAAAGATTGTGTTTGCTCTCCTGGTGTGGTTCAGAAATACCTCAGCAAAATTTCCGGTCCATTATTAGACAGAATTGATTTACATGTAGAAGTTACACCGGTAAGTTTTAGTGAACTTAGCACTACTGCTATTGGTGAGTCGAGTGAGGTTATCAGAAATAGAGTAATTAAAGCGAGAGAAATCCAGTCTGAACGCTATAAAGACAAAGAGAGTGTTTATGCTAATGCACAAATATCCAGCAAAACCATTAAAGAAATTTGCGAAATTGATAGCGTAGGTAAAGATTTACTTAAAAATGCTATGGATAAGTTAGGATTATCTGCTCGAGCATACGATAGAATTTTAAAAGTTGCCCGAACCATTGCCGACTTAGAGGGATCTGAAAATATAAAAAGTGAACACCTTGCAGAGGCAATTCAATACAGAAGTTTGGATAGAGAAGGTTGGGCAGGATAAAATCTGTAAACCTCAAAACAACCATTTGCTATAGTTAATCGTCTGATTAATTGTTATAACACCAAGCAATAATTTACTTTGGAACTAGATGAGATAATAGAAGGTTGTTACGAAAACAGCAGAAAGCATCAAGAAGCATTATATAATTTATATGCTGCTAAAATGCTGGGCGTTTGTTTAACCTATACCAAAGACAGAGATTTGGCTCAAGATATTTTGCATGATGGCTTTTTTAAAGTATTTAAAAAGTTTCACCAATACGATACTTCTTGGAGTTTACAAGGTTGGATTAGAAGAATTATTGTAAATACAGCCATAGATCATTTTAGAAAAACCAACCGTATTTCCCCAATGGATTTTCAGGAGGCAGTTTACCTTGTAGGAAGTTATAACAATGCCGCAGAAATCTCAAAAACAGCAGATTTATCTATGCTGATTAATATGTTACCTACAGGTGCCAGAACCATTTTTAATTTATATACGATAGAAGGATATAAACACAATGAAATAGCTAAAATGCTTTCTATAAGCGAAGGAACTTCAAAATCTCAATTATCTAAAGCAAAAAATGTTTTAAGAGAATTGGTGACTAAATATTACGAACGTTAACCTTTTTTTATATATCCCTTGAAAAACAAAAAAAACATAGAAGATTGGTATAAAAACGAACTGGAAAACTTTAGCGTTGAGCCGGAAAAAGGCTCGTGGGATAAACTTTCTTCTTCAATGGATAACCCGAGTGAATTATCTGATGAAGCTTTTGATGATTTCGTGAGGGATGAAGTGGAACATATAAAGACAAATCCAGACAAAGCAGTTTGGGAAAAACTTTCAGAAAAATTAGATACTACAACCGTTTGGGAACGTTTATCAACTACCTTAACCCGTTACGAACGATTTATTTGGTGGAGAAATTTTGCTTTTAAATCTGCTGCTCTAGCTTTATTTTTTATGGGAGTTGGATTAAGTATTAATGAATATTTTAATCAAGATACTCATCAAAACAATGAAAAAGTAAGTACTCCAACTACTGTTGCAACTACTGTTGAGCAAGTAACAACACAAACTTCTACAACAAGTATTTTAGCTTCAAAAAATGTATTAAACTCATCAACAACTGAAAAAGAAGAAGTAAATCAGCACATTGTTTCTAATCCTTCAAAACAAATTAACAAACTTATTGCTACCGAAAAAACTGTTACATCAACAGCTAAAAAACAGGCATATATTGCCTCAAAAGAAGTTAATCAACAGCTTAATAATGATAAAGAAATTCAATTAAAAAAATCTAATCATGAACTTAAAGAACACATTCTCCAACCAAAAGAATTTTTAATTAAAAAAGAGAACAACAAAATCATCTTTAACAATAAAAGATTTTCGTCTCATTTTGCTTTTGGAATTTATGCCAAACGAATTTATATGGGTTTAAATGTTGGGTTTAAGAAACAAAGTATGATTACACAACTGAAAGATAATAGTGAATTTAATAGTCTTTCTCAAAACACCTTATTAGACCATGGAAGTAGTTTTGGAGCTACTGCAGGTATTATTCTTTCAGATAAAATGAACTTAGAAACCAATGTAAACTTCTACTCTAGTAATGGCTTCAGAAAACAATATGCATCAAATGAAATTAGCTATACAGAAAATCTAAGCTTAGCCTATACTAACGTTAGTATATTAGCTAAAAGAATGTATAACAAATCTACTTTTGACGATAAAAAATATTCCACAAATATTATTGGCGGGTTGTATTTAGGATATCTTTCTAGTGCCACTTCAGTAATTAACGGAGTATCTTACAAAAATGAAGCTTATACCAATCTTGATTATGGCATCGTATTAGGCTTAGAACAAGATAGATACTTAACTAAAGAATTAATTATTACTCCGGGAATTAGATATTACCAAGGAGCTAAAAATATAGCTAACGTAGAAAATCATTTTTCTTTTGCCTACAATTCTACTCTAGAATTTAATTTAGGCATAAAATATATTTTCTTAAAAAAACATTAACTTCTCCTACCAACCATTTTTAGTACATAAACGTTCTACAAGCAACTTATGGAACAATTAAAAAACATATTACTTTATTTTTTCTCTTTTGTGGTGCTTTTACTCCATCCTAGTTTAAACAACGAAAAGAATCCTTTGTCTTTTGTTCATTACCATGCTTATGGTAATACATTCAAATTAAAATTTGATGATTCCATTGATAAAGAAAAGTTGTACATAAAATGGACATGTGAAAACCAAGATGCTGATTGCAAGGAATTAGCTATTTTTGAAGGAGGTAAAAAAGTCAACACCATTCCTTTTGAATCTGGAAAACAAGAACTTATTGTATATTACAACAATAAAATGATTGGAAAAATAAAACAAACTAAAACTAAAGAAAAACATGCTCATGCTTATTTTGTAAACTTAAGCAGCGTCCACAATAATGCTATAGAATTTAAAGGTGAAATAACCGGACCATCATCAGCTGTAGCAACTATGGTTACTACATTAAACAATTTAATTTCACAGCATTAATTCTTGGTTTAGATATTATATATCCAATCAAATTTATCTGCTACTCTACCTCTTTTAATCTCTTCTATTGATTTTGCTATTTTATTAGAAACCGTTCTGTTTTCAACTGGAGGCAACTCAAAACGTTCGTCTTCAAAAGTTATAGAAGCAATTTGTGCAATTGTAGCAGCAGTTCCTGTCCCAAAAGCATCTTGCAGTTTGTTATTTCTTGCTGCTTCAACAACTTCTTTTATAGCTACTCTTCTTTCTTCTACTTCTAATCCTAACTCTTTAGCTAATTTTATTACACTATCACGAGTAATTCCAGACAAGGTAGTATTTAATGCTATGGAAGGTGTAATTAATTTATTATCAATCAAAAACATTACATTCATTGTTCCAGATTCTTCAATATATTCATGCGTTTTAGCGTCTGTCCAAATCAATTGTTTATAGCCTTTTTCTTGTCCTAATTTAGCCGGATAAAGTGCTGCAGCATAATTTCCTGCCGCCTTAGCAAAACCAACACCACCTTCGGCCGCCCTAGAAAAATTAGATTCAATTTTAACATCTACCGGACCTGTGTAATATGAACTTACCGGAGATGTAATAATCATAAATTTATATTCTTCTGCCGGTCTTACTCCCAATAATTCTTCACTAGCAAAAATAAATGGTCTTATGTATAATGAACAACCTTCATTTTGAGGAACCCAATCTGCATCTAACTGTACTAATTGGTGTATAGCATCCATAAAAAGCTCTTCAGGAACTTCAGGCATACAGAGTCTTTTGGCAGAAACATTTATTCTTTTTGCATTTTCTCTTGGTCTAAATAATAACACTTTTCCTTCGTCATTTTTATAGGCTTTCATCCCTTCAAAAACTGCCTGACCATAGTGAATTGCTGCACAAGCAGGGCTTAATGAAATTGGAGCGTAAGGCTCAATTCTTAAGTCTTGCCACTCGCCATTTTTATATTCTGCCACAAACATGTGGTCAGAAAATTGTTTTCCAAATTGTATATTATTGAAATCAACCGACTGAATCTTAGATGTTTTTGTTTTCTCTATCTTAATATTACTTACTGCGTCCATCATTTAAAAAATCCTTTTTTTTTGTAGGCATAAATTTACTATTTTTTATTGTATTGAAACATGATTTTTAATTGGTTCTTTAGTTCTTACACTAAAGAATTGTTTCTCTATACGTTGTAAAGAAAAATAATTATTTTTTATGCTGAAATTTTTTGTTGAGCTAATTTTAATGCATTCTGAAATTGTTCTTCTTGATTAATATGTGTATTGTCTAACACAACAGCATTTTCAGCTTGTATAAGTGGGTTTTCTGTTCTGCTGGTATCATCACCATCACGAGAAACAATATTTTTCAATACCTCATCATAAGTAATATTATCTCCTTTAGCTTTTAATTCACCATATCTTCTTTGTGCTCTCACTTCAAAATCTGCTGTCATAAAAATTTTCAATTCTGCATCAGGAAAAACAACAGAACCAATATCTCTCCCGTCCATTACCAAGCCTTTATTCTTTCCCATTTTTCTTTGTAGCTCTACCATTTTAGTACGAACTTGTTTTACTTTAGCAATTCTGCTTACCAAACCCGATACTTCAATGCCTCTAATTTGTTTTTCTACATTTTCGTTATTAAGGCAGGTTTCTGAACTGTTTTTTTCTGCATTAAATGAAAACGTTACATCAATATTATGCAAGTCATCAATTAATTTTTGTTCATCAAAAAAATCTTCTCCGATATACCCTTTTCTAAGAGCGTACAAAGCAACAGCTCTGTACATTGCTCCCGTATCAATATATATATAATTTAAAGCTTTAGCCAATTGTTTTGCCAATGTACTTTTTCCGCAAGAGGAGTAACCATCAATGGCTATAATAATTTTTTTCATCTGTTAATATTTTTATTTTATTAAATCGGTCAGATGTAACTCCCATATAATCATTTTCTTGTGCGAGATTTTTTTTATCATAGTCGTTTCATGTGTTTATATTTATTTTTTATCGGACACATGGAACTCCCTTTATAATCATTCTTTTATGTGAGAATTTTTTACTAATGGTCGTTTCATTCTTCGCTTTGTTTGTCTTTTTTACTTTTTCGGGATTTTTTTGAAGCTTTTTCTTCTGGAATCACCACCTGATTTTTTTTATAATAATCCGAAATGGTGGTGGTAATGGTAAAATGGTTAGAAGTTCCTGCTAAGTGATAGCTTGCTCCTCCATAACTTATATGAATTTTTTTAATTCTAAACCCTAAACCCCAACTAAATCCAATTAATCCGCCTTTGTTATCAAAAGCTAATTCAGCCCTTCGTTGGAAGTTATAACCAAACCTCAACATAAAACTTGGTGAAAGCACAAACTCTGTCCCAACAACAACATGTCTGAAAAATTCACTTACCATTCCTGTTTTGTTTAATTCTTTTCTGGCTTCTTCATCTAAAGTATTATCTCTATTTGTTACCGAAGAAGAATCATTATAAGCTAAATTCCAATTATTTAACTGAATAAAATCAACATTAAAACGAATAGGCGTATGAGCCAATTTTTTAGAAATTCCCAATTGTACTTCAAAAGGAAGCGGTTCTTTTTCTCTTCCTTCAAAGTAGGTAGAAAATTGTCTGCCAATATTTTTAACTAATAACGCAGTGGTAAATTGTTTTTTTGCATTATGATAAGTTGCAGACAAGTCCATTGCCATTGCAAAAGATGAATATTGGTAGAGCTTAGCGTAAATTGGTTTTAGGTTTGCTCCAACAGAAAAAGAAGTATCTATACTTTTTCCCCAACCTAAAATAAAAGCATAATCTGAAGCTGAAAAAGAACCCAACTCATTTCCTCCTTCATCGGTTTCTAAAAAATCACCATAATTAATGTATTTTACTCCTCCTGAAAATGTTCCGTACTTTTTAAAATCATGGGTATAAGAAAAATGCCCTAAATTAACATCCGCAAAGTAATTTAAATACGTAAATGAAAGAGCACTACTCATTTCTGCTGAAAGTAATGAAGGATTATCTAAAGCAAAATTGGGATCATCATCTTTTATAGCGATAGCATTCCCTCCCAATGCTCCCGTTCTGGCAGATACAGGAATATTAAGAAAGCTAAAAGCACTCTCTCCTCCTACTTGTGCTATTGACTCACAAAAAGTAAGGATAATAAAAATGAGTGTAATAAAAAATTTCATCTGTTAATTTTCTATTTTATTAAATCGGTCAGATGGAACTCACTAAGAAACATCTTCTTGTAAATAAAATCTAATCAAAACTCGTTTCATCAACCGATTAATATTAGCAATGGATGGCTAAATTACGCTTTTATCAATAAATTATTGTATTGCTGTTAGATTGTAAAAAACTTAGGTTAATGATAATTAGCTTGTTCTTGAGAAATAGCAATGATTACATCATTATAGATTTTTTCCATTTCTTCGGGATACATAGAATAATAAGCAATGTTATTATTAAATTGCTCTTCAGTAATGTTATGTTTTTTAAAAATATGGATGTAATGATTATCTTGAAATGCTTTACTCCTAAACAATGAATCATCTATTGAAGATTTAATTTTAAGATAGCCTTGAGCAATTTCAATATCTGTAAGTACAGATACTAATTCTTCATGGGTAAGAATTCCCTCTGGTAGTTCATTTTGAGAAGAACTACATGATAAAAATAATAAAATGGAAAGTATAAAAATGAACTTATTAAGCATCTTTTGCTGTTGAAGAAGCAGCTACATATCTAATTGTTTTCACTGCTTTAATCATGTCTTGAATCATTTTTTCTCCGAATTGCTCACTTTGTAAGTCTCTAATTTCATAAATATCATTATTAATAGTTGCTTTATAGAAAAAATGGTGCTGCGTTTTAACCCCTGATTCGGGAATATCTTGCTTATAAACCAATAAATTTTCTTCTTCAGAAACTATTTCTGAAACAAAAACCAAGTCTTCTTCTAAATCCATTTTTAGCAATTGTATATCACCTTCTCCATACATAATTTCTATTCCAAATGAATTTCCAACCACTATTTCCAGTGCACCTCTGTTGGTTAAAACTACTTGCGGTTCACCATGATTTTCAGCATCAGGAACCATAATTACCATTGGAAAACCCCACTGGTTTAAATCCAATTCTTCGTGACCTTTTAACTGAACTATTTCTTGATTTTCATCTGTTGTACTATTATCATTACCACAGGCAACAAACAAGAAAGTTAAAAATATGACTAAAAATATAAAGGTTGTATTTCTCATAAAATATAAATGTCTAATAAAGAACAAATATAAAATAAAAAAATACAACCTTCAAAAATTAAAAATTTAATTTTTGATTAGTATTTGTGTTTGGGTTCATAAATCAATCTAAAAAAAGTACTAAACCTTTGAAATTCTCTTTTTATTGGAATTCCTGCAACAATACCTACCAATAGATTTTCTGCAATTCCCAACCTCATTTGTGGTCTAATTACCATATCAAAATCATCATATGTAATTTCTTTATTAAACTCCAACCCGATAAAGTTTCTTGTTCCATCTATCATATAATGAAAATTGGTATTAATTTGCCAATTGATATGCATTGAGTTATTTGAAAAATGTTGTCGCATTTCTGGTCCAGTATAAATTAGAGTATGGAAATTCTGCCCCCATCTTTTAGCAGCTACAAAAAATGGATTATAAACATTGCCTTCAACAAAAGCCTCATTACCATAATGACTAAAATTAACAAACTCAAACTCATTTAAATAACCTATTGCCATAGATGTACTATGTTTTTCAGAAACAAAAAAAGAGTATTGAGCAGCTAATTTTAGCCCATTAATTTTATTTTGAGGCATCATTGTTTTATCCACGTCATCTTCATTTGGATAATAGAAAGTGAATGGGACTTCAATTTCTAAACCAAGCCTGTTAATCGGAGCCCATTCATATTCTATTAATGCTTCATAAGAATCAAACTTATTATTATCAGTCATTCCAAAACCAACATTCCATTCTTTTTCCCCCTTTCTAGCACCTAAATCTCTAATTAAATCAATGGAAAGTGGTTCGGCATGTAGTACTTTATCCAATTTACGTTTATTTTCAACCTCCTCAATATATAAACTGTCTAATCTATCTTTTTCTCTTTTTAGTGTATCTAAGTTTTGAGAAAAAACACTAACTGACATTAACAATCCCAGAATTAAAAATAAATTTTTCATCTCTAGATTTCAATTATTTTAGTTAAAACTTTAACTGATAAACATTGTCTAATTCATCATTGTTGGTAAAATTGACACCTAAATCTTTTATTAATCCATTGCCAATTCCATAAACCCAACCATGTATGTGTAAAGTTTGTTTATTGTTCCAAGCATTTTGAACTATAGAAGTTTTTGCTAAATCAAATACTTGTTCTACAACATTTAATTCAACATATCTATCAAAACGTTGTTTTTCATCAGTTATAGCATCTAGCTCTTCAGCATGAAATCTATAAACATCTTTAATATGTCTAATCCAATTATCAATTAGGCCAATATGCTGATTTCCCATTGCAGCAGCGACACCTCCACAACCATAATGTCCACAAACAATTACATGTTTTACTTTTAGTGCATTAACTGCATAATCAAGTACACTTAGCATATTCATATCTGAATGAATAACCATGTTAGCAATATTTCTATGTACAAAAACTTCTCCTGGTTGAGCTCCAATAATTTCATTTGCGGGAACTCTACTATCTGCACAACCTATCCACAATACTGGTGGTTGCTGCCCATTAGCTAATTTAGTAAAAAATTCTGGATCTAAATCTAATTTTGATTGAACCCATTCTTTATTATTATCTAAAAGTTGTTTATAAAATTTATTTTCCATTTTGTATATTTTTTTAATCGTTATAAAATTAATTAGTTTTATTTAAAAGCAACACCTTCTATTCCTTTTGTTTCTACTTGAATATTTTTTAGTTTAGAAGTATGATTTACAAATTCTTGTATATTCTCTAAAACATCATAAGCAACAGCATAGGATTTTGATGCATCAATTATTAAAGTTGAATCTTCCGGTATTTTTGCTAATTCTTTTGCAACACTTGCTTTATTTAAAAAAGTTACTTCTTCTGAAAGTGTTAATGTATATTTAGTTTTACCATCAACTACTTCTTTCTTACAATTTAAAGCATTTTTATAATTCTTTCTTAAAATATAAAATACTGCTACTACCATTCCTATTCCAATACCTTTTAATAAATCTGTTCCAACAATAGCTATAACAGTTACTACAAAAGGTATAAACTGTTCATGTCCTAACCTAAACATATCTCTAAATATAGCTGGTTTGGCAAGTTTATATCCTACTAATAGTAATATTGCTGCTAAAGAAGCTAATGGGATTAGATTCAGAAAAACAGGAATAATAATTGCGGATAATAATAAAATTATCCCATGGAATATAGCTGACATTTTAGTTTTTCCACCTGAATTAATATTGGCAGAACTTCTTACTATAACTTGTGTAATTGGCAGTCCTCCAATCATACCAGAAACCATATTTCCTATTCCTTGAGCTCTTAATTCTTGGTTGGTTGATGTTCTTCTTTTGTAAGGGTCTAACTTATCTGTAGCTTCTAGACAAAGTAATGTTTCCAAACTAGCTACTATGGCTAAAGTTACAGCAACCACATATACTTGCGGATTACTAAATGTAGAAAAATCAGGAAACTTAAAAAAACTCAGAAACTCTTGTGGAGAAGAGGCTACAGGCAATTCAACTAAATGTTTTCCACTCAAAACTAACTCTGGAGCTAAATTTAAAAACAGTGCATTGAGCAAAATACCTGTCAACACTACAAATAATGCTCCTGGTAAAAACTTAAATAGACCTATTTTTTTCATGAAATTAGTTTCAAATAGAATTAACATTCCTAATGAAATAACACTAATGATTATTGCTCCCAAACTACTATACTTAAAAGCATAATATATTTCAGTAACAGTATTATGTCCATCTTTTTGAGCAAAATCAAAATCACCCATAAAGTCTTCATCATAACCTAAAGCATGAGGAATTTCTTTAAGAATAAGAATTATACCTATAGCAGTTAACATTCCCTTTATTACTGAAGATGGAAAGAAGTAACCAATAATACCAGCCTTCATAAAACCTGCTAAAAGTTGTAAAATACCCGAGAGTACTACTGCTAATAAAAAGGCTTCAAAAGTTCCTAAGGTATCAATTGCTCCTAATACAATTACTACTAACCCAGCTGCAGGGCCTGAAACTCCCAATTGAGAATTACTAAAAGAACCTACAACAATTCCCCCCACAACTCCAGCTATAATTCCTGAAAACAATAAATCAGATCGACCAGTTGAAGCTAAAGCGATTCCCAAACATAAAGGAAGGGCTACAAGAAAAACTACTAATCCAGCAGGAAAATCTGACTTAAGATTAGCAAACATATTTAATTTTTTTGGTGTCATAACATAAATTATTACACAAACAATTGATTGATAATCAATTATGTTTGAATTATTGATAAAAATTAATCTTGAAAAAAATCATTTTTTCAATGACAATAAAATAAACATTATAGATTACTATAATGTAATTCAATAATTTATGCTAATTCTGGTGGTGGAGCAACAATTTCCTTATATGGTGGAAAAAGTAAAGAAAATTCTACTTGATGTTCTAACTCTGTAAATTGGAAAAAACATCTGAAATCTGAATCTTCTGTAATGTATTCTTGCATAGAAAAGGTTACAGTAGAGCCACTGCTGTGTCTATTTTCTTCTTCAGCAATTTCAACAAACTGGTAAGTAGGTACAGAAAAATATGAAAATGAGAATGTGCTTACTAAAACTAGTAAAAAGAATACAGCTATTATTTTATGACCTTTCACATTGGCGAAATTACATATTAAAAGCTGTTTTTTCTTTTTTTAAAAATTAAAAGTGTGTTAAAATATGTAAAAAAAGTAATTCCTACTTGTGTTTCTAAGGTGTCTTCGGTAAGCATGGAAAGCACTGAAATGGAAATAAAACAGAGATAAAGATAATCTCTATATTGTTTTAAAACAACGATGGGGTAAAGTAAAAAGATTAAAAAATAAATTCCTCCTAAAATACCAAAACTCACAAAATAAGTTAGGTACTGATTATGTGCTCTTCTCCAATATTTTTCAGAAATAATATCTCTTTCTTCATGTTTTTGATTGAAAGCATCCTGAACATCTCCCGTACCTACGCCAAATAAACTATTTTCTTTTATAATATTATAAGCTGATTGCCAGTATACCCATCTGAGCATTACTGAATGTCCATCAGCCACATTATATTTATTGTACATTTCCAATTCCCAAAATATTTTATGCAGTCTAAGTTCTATACCATTCATATCAAGATATCTATAGTTAGAGATTCCATTTTCAATAGCTTTTATTTCTTCAGGTTTTAATTCATTAATAGCTTGTTCTGTTTTTAATTTACCTTGAGAAGTAATGAATCTTAATAATGTAACTCTTATTTCCTGACCTTTTAAATCAACCTCATTAAAATTTATTTTACTTACCTCATTCCAAGCTTTTTCTATTTCTTTATTAGCAATATTTCTATAGATATAATTTCCATTTTCCAGCTGAAAACTATTAGAACTTATGGTATCATGAAAAAGTTTTTCACCTTTTGGAGAAAATTCTTGTATCGGCAAAGCTTCAACATCATTAAAGGACAAATACTCTTTATGACAACTTTTTATGTAAAGTACTATTGAAAGTACAATTACAACAACAACTACTACTGCTGATAATTTTACAGTTATTTTGTGATGTTTTATTCCGTAATAAAAAATCAACACCATAAAAGTGAATGCTGTTACAGTAATACCAGTTATTAAGTTAAGTAAAAATAGAAAGCTAGCTAACCACACAAAACTTAGTATCCATCTTATCTTTTGTTTTTTATTTTTTGCTTTTATAGCATAATACAAAGTTCCAAAAATAGCTAACGACACTTCCAATCCAAACCTAATATGAGAATTAAATCTTGATAAATCCCTTTTATCAATAATTACCTCATTAAGTCCTCCTAACATTACAAAGATGCTCCAAAGCGAAGCTGTTATTACACCTCCAACATACACCGAAAAAATTAAACGAAACTCTTTATTGGTTAATGGTTTAAAGCTAACTATTAAAAAAGGTAATACAAAAAGCGGCAACTTTCTTCTAATATCATCAAACGCAAAATCGAAATTAGTAGTGTTTAAAAGTCCTAAAAGAGTAAGCAGATACACTGAACTTAATATAAGTGCCGTTCTATTTTTAAAAAAGCGTTTTATTTTTTCTAGATGATTTCCTTCTAATACCCATAAAAAACCTATACAAAGCTCTCCTAAAGTTATAAGAGGTTTAGACAATGAGAGTCCCACTGCAATAAACATCAAAAAAAACAAATACATGTTTCTTGAATAAGTGGAAACAAAACTCATTTTAGAAAAAAATTTAAATTAAAAACTAATCTTGCTTTGTATTATTCCCTGCGAAAATAGCATCATATTTTTGTTTGTCAGAAAGCACTTCAATAGCTTTCTCCATTACTGGGTCTGTTTTTAAAGATGCTTCCATTTTTCCTTTTTGATAATAATATCTAGTAGCAATTTCTGTTTCCAAAATATATTTTATCTCTTCTTTAAAGGTATATAAATCTTCTTCTTTATTATGCTTTAATTTGTTTAATAAAGCATTGTACTCATTTTCTAAGCTTTTAAAATATTTATCTGCTTTAGCAGCTTTTTCTAGTTTTTCTAGCAACGCCTCACTATCTGTAGTATAGTCGTAATCTTTACCTTCAAGAAACTTCACAAATTTTTCATACTCTTCATCAGAAATAGTAAATACATCCACTTCAGGTATTGCATTATTTTTTAATTTGAAATCTGTTGCATAATCAAATAAATGATTTTTTAAATACAAGCTGGTAGCAATATCGCTAATTTCCTTTTTTTCTACTTTAATATCGGGTTCAATTCCCATTCCATCAAATACAGGTCTATACGTTTTTAAAGTTTTAAACTCTCTTATTAAAGAATCCGGAATTGCATTTACTTTTCCATCCTCATCTTTATGCGAATAATCTAATTTTTGAATACATCTTCCACTTGGTGTATAATATTTAGCAACGGTAACTTTTAATTTTGAGTTGTAACTCAATGGTCTTACTTGTTGCACCAATCCTTTTCCAAACGAACGATTTCCAATAATAACAGCTCTATCATGATCTTGCAATGCTCCCGATACAATCTCTGAGGCAGATGCAGACATTTCATCTATCAAAACTACAATAGGAATTTCTGTGTCAATAGGCATTGCTGTAGCTTTATACACTTTATCCCAATCGCTAATTTTACCTTTGGTGCTAACTACTTCAGAACCTTTAGGAACAAAATAATTTACAATATCTATGGCTTCTTTCATTAATCCACCACCATTTCCTCTCAAATCTAAAATTAAAGATTTTGCATTTTGCTCCTTTAATTTTGTAAAAGCTGCTTTTACTTCTGCACCGGCAGATTCAGTAAATCCATTTAGCTTAATATAGCCTATATCATTTGAGTACATTTTATAATAAGGCACATCGTCAATTTTCACTTCTTCTCTAACCACTTTTTTCTCAATTGGTTCTTCTGTCCCTGGTCTTTCAACTGTAATATTTAAAGTAGTTCCAGGTTGGCCTAAAAGTAAATCTCTAATTTCTGAAGTTGATTTGTCTGTAACATCTTTTCCGTCAATCTTTAACAGTCTATCTCCTGCCCACAAACCCGCTTTATAAGCTCCAAATCCTTCATAAGGTTCAGAAATAACTACATGCTCACCATGTTGCTGAATCAAGGCTCCAATTCCTCCATACTGCCCCGTAGTCATTAACTTATAATCTTCAATATTAGATTCAGGAATATAATTAGTGTAAGGATCTAAAGATTCTAACATGGCGTCAATTCCAGTTTTCATCAACTCTCCCGGGTCGGTATCATCAACATAGTAAATATTTAATTCACGAAAAAGTGTTGCGAAAATGTCGAGGTTTTTAGAAACTTCAAAATAGCTATCTACAAAACCAACCGAAAAAACACTTGCTAATGTTATGCTTACTATTAAAATGTATTTTTTTAATTTTTGTGTCATATTTAATTCTTTAATCTTTATTTATCTTAAGGTACAGGATCGTGTCCATGTCCTCCCCAAGGGTGGCAAGATGAAATTCTTTTTATTGCCAACCAAGTTCCTTTAAGAGGCCCATACTTTTCAATTGCCTCGAGACTATATTGCGAACAAGTGGGTGAGTATCTACAGTTTGCTCCTAAAAATGGAGAAATACTTAGTTGGTAAACTCTTATTAGCAAAACAACTATTTTACTTATTATCCACTTCACAAGGCATCTCTTAAACGTGATAAAATTACTTTTATTTTTTCTTCTATCTCTTTGTATGACAAAATTTGTTCCGCACCATAAATCACCATCATATTAATTTCTTTGTAATTTTCAAGCAACTTGGTTTTTAAATCGTTATTATTTATTCGGTAAGCTTCTCTAACTCTTCTTTTAATTAAATTACGATTTACAGCTAACTTAATTTTTTTCTTAGGAACACTAACACCAAAGTTAATAGGAATATTATTTTTTTCGGTCTTCACCTTATAAATTAGCCTTATAGGAAACTGATTAATAGATTTTCCTTGTTTAAAAAGCAATTCAATTTCTTTTTGACTTTTCAGTTTTTCTTTTTTGGAAAATTTATATGATATTGGCTTGGTCAATGTTAAAGATGTTTTGAGCAAAAATACGAAGAGAAAAACAATTCTATTCTTTTATTCTTTGCTGATGAGCGTAACATGTTGCTTTATTTTCTCTACAAAAACCAAGAAGTGTTATACCTAATTCTTTAGCAAAATCTACTGCTAAACTTGATGGAGCCGAAACTGCTCCTAGTAGCGGAATTTTAGCTGCATAAGCTTTCGCAACAATTTCATAAGAAATCCTTCCACTTACCACCATACATTTTGCTTGTTTTAGTTGATTAGTAGCTACAAGATTTCCAATAACTTTATCTACTGCATTGTGTCTACCAACATCTTCTTTTAACGAAAGTAAAGTACTATCTTTAGCAAATGCTGCTGCTGCATGAGAGCCTCCCGATTGATGAAATGTAGGTTGACCTTTTTTCATAGTGTCAAACATGGTGTAAAGGTCTTTTATAGCAATAATTTGCTCTTGTTTTTCAATTTTTTCGCCCCCTGAAAGCTCCTGTAACTCTTGTTGTCCGCATATTCCACAGGAACTTACAGATAATAAATTCCTACTGTTTTTATAACCATTACCCAATTGATTTTCATCTATCTCTACAAAGGCTTTAGAAACAGCATTTTTTTCATCTTTTTCAAGAATGACTGGAAGCACTTGTTTTCCTCTGTAAATATCTTCAGCATATAACAACCCTCTAACCAAGTCCTCATCATCTCCAGGAGTTCGCATAGTAATAGAAAAAGTTTTCTTATTGATATAAATCTGTAAGCCTTCCTCAATTGTCAAATTATCTTCAACCATTATGGCTTCACTTTTACAAAATTTTTTTCCTTGGTATTGTTGTATTTTCATTTGACTTTAATCAGTAAAGTTGTAAAAATAGGGATAAAAAATAATCCTGACCAGTAAAAAACCAATCAGGATTATAGCTAATAATTTATTAAAAATTAAATCTTTTGTTTCACTTCAACTTGTTCGTAAGCTTCAACAATATCCCCTTCTTTTATATCATTAAACTTATCAATGTTCAATCCACATTCATACCCTTTGGCAACTTCTTTAACATCATCTTTAAATCGTTTAAGCGATCCTAATTTTCCTGTATAAACTACAATTCCGTCTCTAATAACTCTAATATCGCTTGTTCTATAAATTTTTCCTTCTTGAACCATACACCCTGCAATTGTTCCCACTTTAGAAATTTTAAATATTTCTCTAATTTCAACTGTTCCGGTAATTTTCTCCTCAAATTTAGGAGCTAACATACCTTCCATTGCATCTTTAATTTCTTCAATAGCATCGTAAATAATCGAATACAACCTAACATCTATTTGTTCTTGTTCAGCAAGTTTTCTAGCATTTACAGACGGTCTTACTTGGAAACCAATGATAATAGCATCAGAAGCTGCTGCCAACATTACATCCGATTCAGAAATTTGTCCTACAGATTTATGTATGATATTTACTTCAATTTGGTCAGTAGATAATTTTTGTAAAGAATCAGATAGTGCTTCAATAGAGCCATCCACATCACCTTTAATAATAACATTAAGCTCTTTAAAGTCTCCAATGGCTAATCTTCTTCCTATCTCATCTAAAGTAATATGTTTATTGGTTCTAGCTCCTTGCTCTCTTACTAGCTGAAGTCTTCTTTCAGCAATATTTCTAGCTTCTCTCTCATCTTCCATTACATAAAACTTATCACCCGCACTTGGCGCTCCGTTTAATCCTAATAAAGATACAGGAGTTGATGGTCCTGCTTCTGTAATTTTTGTACCACGCTCATTAAACATGGCTTTAACTTTTCCACTATAACATCCAGCTAATAACACATCTCCAACTTTCATTGTCCCAGATTGAACTAACAAAGTAGAAACATAACCTTTCCCTTTATCCAATTCTGATTCTATAACTGTTCCTCTACCTTTTTTATTCGGATTTGCTTTTAATTCTAACATTTCTGCTTCTAGCAATACTTTTTCCAATAATTCTTCTACATTGGTACCAAATTTTGCTGATATCTCTTGTGTTTGATATTTTCCTCCCCATTCTTCTACTAAAATATTCATAGCAGAAAGTTCTTCCCTTAATCTATCAACATTTGCTCCTTCTTTATCAATTTTATTGAAAGCAAAAACTATAGGTACTCCAGCAGCCTGAGCATGATTAATTGCCTCTTTTGTTTGTGGCATTATATTATCATCTGCTGCGATTACAATAATAGCAATATCTGTTACCTGGGCTCCACGAGCACGCATAGCAGTAAAGGCTTCATGACCAGGAGTATCTAAAAATGCCATTCTTTTACCGTTGTCTAATGTTACCGAATAAGCTCCAATATGCTGAGTAATCCCTCCTGCTTCACCAGCAATTACATTTGCTTTTCTAACATAATCCAATAAAGATGTTTTACCATGATCTACGTGACCCATCACTGTAACTATTGGTGCTCTATCTAATAAATCTTTAGGGTCATCTTCCTCTTCTTGTTCAAAATCTAAATTTTCTGAAGCAGAAATAAATTGAACAGAATAACCAAACTCTTCTGCAATAATAGAAATGGTTTCTGCATCTAAACGTTGATTTATTGAAACAAACAAACCTAAGCTCATACAAGCTCCAATTACTTCATTAACATTTACATCCATTAATTTTGACAGCTCATTTGCTGTAACAAACTCAGTAATTTTTATTATTGATTTTTCTTTTTCTTCTCTTTCTACATTCTTCTGAGCCTCTTCACTTGCTGCCAATCTTTTGTCTTTTCTATGTTTTACAGATTTACTTTTTCCTCCGCCTGTTAAACGAGCAAGTGTTTCTTTTACCTGATCTTGAATTTGTTTTTCTGTTAATTCCTGTTTTTTCTCTACCCTCTCCCCTTTTTGTTGTCCTTTTTTAGCAAACTTTCTTGGAGCATCTGATAAATCAACTTTTTTACTAAGTCTTTTCCTTTTAGATTTATTTCCTGACTTATCATCGTCAACAACATTTTTTTCTTTATTAGATGATGCTACTGGTTTTCTTTTTTCAAACTTCTTCTCAACGGGAAGATCTATGGTTCTTAGAACTTTAATTTCATTTAATTTTTCATAAACCGTTTCAATACTTTGAGGGCCTTCTTTTTTAGGCTCTTCCTCCTTCTTCTCCTCTTTTGGGGTTTCTTTTTTAGGCTCCTCTTTCTTCTCCTCCTGCTTTTCAGCAGTTTTTACTTTTTTATCAGGTCTAGTTTTAGAATTAATACTATCTAAATCTATTTTAGATATAATTTTAGGTCCTTTTGTCTCTTCTTCCTGAACAGGTTCTTCTTTAACAACAGGTTCTTCTGGTTTCTCTTCAACTTTTTCTTCTTCTATCTTTTTTTCTATTGGTTTTATAGAAATTGTTTCTTTTTCAGAGCCTATTGTTATCTTTTTGGATTCTTCTTTCGTATTCTTATCTTGCTGAAACTCATTAAGTAAAACAGCATAAACACCTTCATCTAATTTTGTATTAGGATTGCTTTCAATCTTAATATTTTTAGATTCTAGAAACTCAACAATAGTGTGAATACCAATGTTAAATTCTTTTGCTACTTTACTTAATCGTTTTACTTGTGATCCGTTAGACATACTTTTATCCTTTTTTTACAATATTATTGATTATATTTTAATCGATAATTTTAATGTGCTACTAATATATGAAATACTGGGAAATTTAAAAAAATTTAATCTTCAAACTCTTCTTTCAATATACTCATAACGTCTTCCACAGTTTCTATTTCTAAATCTGTTCTCTTAACTAATTCCTCAACCGATAAATCCAATACACTTCTTGCAGTATCGCATCCGATAGATTTAAGTTCTTCCAATACCCATCCTTCTATTTCATCAGCAAATTCATCTAATGCGACATCATCAGAATCATCATCAATATCTCTATAAACGTCTATTTCAAAACCTACTAATTTTCCAGCCAACTTAATATTATGCCCTCCTTTACCAATGGCTAACGATATTTGATCTGGTTTTAAAAACACTTCTGCTTTTTTAGTTTCTCTATCTAATTTAATAGAAGTTGTTTTTGCTGGACTTAATGCTCTTTGAATATATAGTTCAATATTGTTGGTATAATTAATTACATCAATATTTTCATTTCTTAACTCTCTAACAATTCCATGAATTCTAGCTCCTTTCATCCCTACACAAGCTCCTACAGGATCAATTCTATCATCATAAGACTCTACTGCTACCTTTGCCCTTTCTCCTGGTTCTCTAACTATATTTTTGATGGTAATTAATCCGTCAAAAATTTCAGGAACTTCTAATTCAAACAATCTTTCTAAAAACAATGGAGATGTTCTTGAAAGTATAATTGCAGGTTTATTATTTTTCATATCAACACGAACCACAACTGCCCTTACACTATCTCCTTTTTTAAACCTATCACTTGGAATTTGTTCCGATTTTGGCAAAATCAATTCATTATCTTGATCATCAAGAATTAAAATTTCTCTTTTCCAAATTTGGTAAACCTCTCCAGTTATAAGCTCTCCAACTCTATCTTTATATTGTTTGTAAATATTATCTTTTTCTAATTCCATTAATTTCGACATCAAGTTCTGACGAAGCGACAACACCAACCTTCTTCCAAAGTCTTCAATTTTCACTTCCTCAGAAACTTCTTCACCAATTTCAAAATCAGGCTCAATTTTAATCGCATCAGAATAAGCAATTTCTCTATTTTCATCTTCTACTTCACCATCGTGAACAATTTCTCTGTTTCTCCAAATTTCTAAATCTCCTTTATCAACATTCACAATAAAGTCAAAGTTATCGTCATCACCATATTTCTTTTTAATAGTGCTTCTAAAAACATTTTCTAGTATATTCATTAGAGTTACTCTATCAATATCTTTAAACTCTTTAAACTCTTCAAATGAATCAATTAGGTTTACGCTTTCCATGGTTGGTTATTTTTATTTAAATGAAATTATTATTTTAGTTTCTTTTATATTATTAAAATTTATTTGCTCGTTTTGTATTGAAATTTTCTTTTTCTTCCCTACTTTTTCTTTTACTTCTTTTTCAATAGTAATGTACCCATCTGTTACTTCAATCAGTTTTCCTTTTAGCTGCTCATCATCATTAGTAGTAATTTTCAGTTCTCTTCCAATATTTTTATCGTATTGTTGTTTCACTCTAAGAGGCTTATCTAACCCCGGTGAGGAGACTTGTAATTCAAAATCTTCTGTTTCTCTATCTAATTTGTGTTCTATTGCTCTGCTAATATCTACACAATCACTAATTTTAACTCCCTCTAAACTATCTACTTCTAATAAAATATTATTTCCGGGTCTAATATCCAACATTACTATAAAGGCATTTTTTTCTTCAAGTGTTGGCGTAACCAAGGATAATATTTGTTCTTCTGTTATCATTCTTAGATAAATAAAAGAGGGGACGCCTGTCCCCTCTTTATCGATTCTTATTTATTTCGCTGCAAATATAGTAATTAATTTTTATTCTTCAACTACTTCAAATTTAATTATTGCATCTACTTCTTTATGCAATTTAACTTCCGCTTCGTAAGCTCCTAAGTTTTTAATCGCATCGCCTTTCAATTTAATTAATTTTTTATCTAATACAATGCCTGCTTTTTCTGCTGCTTCAGCAATTTGTATCGTATTGATAGAACCAAAAATCTTTCCGTTTTCTCCAGCTTTAGCACCAATTTTCAAAACAGTTTTTGATAATTTGTCTGCTGCTTTCTCTGCTTCTTCCTTAATTTTTTGGTTTTTAACTGCTTGTTGTTTTAAATTTTCTGCTAAAACTTTTAAAGCAGATGGAGTAGCTATTTTAGCCATTCCTTGAGGGATAAGGAAGTTTCTGCCATAACCGTTTTTCACAGTAACAACATCATTCTTAAATCCTAAGTTTTCTATATTTTCGTTTAATATAATTTTCATTTTTCTAAAGTGTTTGTAGGTTTAAACTTAGTTTGAATTATTTAAGCATGTCAGCTACATAAGGCATTAACGCTAAATGTCTCGCTCTTTTTACTGCTTGAGAAACTTTTCTTTGGTATTTTAAAGAAGTTCCAGTAATTCTTCTAGGAAGCAATTTTCCCTGCTCATTTACAAATTGCAATAAAAACTTTTCGTCTTTATAGTCAATGTATTTGATTTTATGTTTTTTAAATCTACAATATTTTTCTTTGGTTAACTCAATATTTGGAGGAGTTAAATATCTAATTTCTGATGAATTTTCTGACATGATTCTTAGTTTTTTAAAGTTAATTATTCAGCTATTGTTGGTTCAGCTTTTTTACTTCTGTTTTTTCTTGATTCTACGAAAGCAATAGCGTGCTTATCTAAAGCTACTGTTAGAAAACGCATTACTTTTTCATCTCTCTTCAAAGCTACTTCAATATTTGCAATAGCCTCTCCTTCTATTTCGTACTCAAACAAATGGTAAAAACCTGTTGATTTTTTTTGAATTGGATAAGCTAATTTTCTTAATCCCCAATCTTCTTCGTGCATCAACTTAGCACCTGAATCTTTTAAAAACTTTTTAAAGTTTACTACTGTTTCCTTTACCTGATCTACAGATAAAACGGGAGTTAAAATGAAAACAGTTTCATAACGTTTAGTCATTTTTTTAATGTTTTTTGTTTATAAATAATTGTTATTCCTCTTAAAAAAAGGACGGCAAAAGTAAACAAATTTTCTTTATTTTCAAATGCTTAAAGAAAATTTATTCATTTGCAAAAATGGTTAATGCTAAAATGCCATCTTCTTGCAGTGCATAATCTAATTCTACGGTAATACTTTCATCATTTTTTAACCATCTGGCTAACCCATTAATATCATTTTCCAGCCTAAAATCTTTCGACTCATTAAACTGTTTAGTGTATGCCTCTTTTAATACACCTAACTGTTCCTTGTTATTCACTTGGAAGTCTAATCCTACTTCAAAACAACCCAATTCATCAAACACATAGGTCAATTCATAAAAATCTAATTCACTTAATTCATACTTATAAACCAACAAATCGTCATCTTGCTCTATTAAATTCTTTTTCTTCTCTTTTTTAGCAACTTTATCAATAGGTAAATTAATTCGTTGCAACAACTCCTCTGCTGTAGCTTTTTTGTTCATCTGATCGTAATAACTATCCGATTTTTTATCCGATTGACACGACACAACAAATAATAACAATACTAATACTGAAAAACACGCTAATTTTTTCATCTGTTTATATTTAAAAGTGTAAAGGTAACAAACATCCTTGTATAAATAAAAAAGCATATTTGTTAGGTGGTTAAATCATTACTTATCACTCCTTAACCACCTGTAAACTAACACAAAATAAACAGGTCTAGTGACTACAAACTTAAAACTTTTTATCTAACTACTATTAATGTTAGAGTGTTAATATAAAACATCTGTCAAACCAACTTAAACACCCATTTAACAATGTTTTTTAATTATCGACTATAAAAATAGACTACTAAAATAAAAATATTTTTATATTTCACTTTGCTCTATTTTTTTATATTTTAGCCAATTATTATACAAACTAAGTTTCAAAATGAAAAAAACACTCTTAACTACCTTATTATCAATGATTACTTTTTTTTCAGTATTGGCTCAAAACATTGATTTCGACAAAAAAAACTTTAGCAACAACAAAGATGGTTTCAAACAAGCTTTAACAGACTTAAATGAAGGCAATATGGCTTATTTTAATGGTGTGTTTTCAAAAGCCATCGAACCTTTTGAAAAAGCCCAAAATTTCAATCCAAATAATGCTGAATTAAATGGAAAAATTGCTGATTGTTATTTTCAAACAGACAATATTCATAAAGCCAAACAACTATTAGAAAGTGTTTTTAAATTAGACGCTCAACCAGATGGCTATTTTATTTATTTAAATGCTCAAATAAAACATCGTGAAAATGAATTTGATGAAGCTATAAAACTCTACCGTAATGCAAAAACAAAGGGATCTAATATCAAACCTAATGCTTTAAATAATATCGATAAAAAAATTAAAGAATGTACTTACGCCAAAAAACTCATCAAAACACCTATTAATGTAGAAATTATAAATGTTGGAAAGTCTATTAATTCATCAAATCAAGAATATGTTCCAGTTATTACTGCTGATGAGTCTGAAATATTTTTTACTTCAAGAAGAAATGACACAGAAGGTAGCGGAAGAGACATCCAAATTGATGATTTTTATGAAGATATTTACTATAGTTCCAAAGGTGATGATGAAAATTGGCAAACTGCGATTAATTTGGGCAAACCGGTAAATAGCGAATCACACGATGCTACTGTTGGCCTTTCTATTGATGGTCAGAAACTTTTTATTTATAGAGATAACCAAAAAGGAATAGGAAATATTTACGTTACCGAGAAAAAAGGTACTGAATGGACCGAACCAACTGAACTACCTAAACCTATTACATCAAAATATCAAGAAACTTCTGCAAGTTACGACTACACCGGAAAAACCATTTATTTTGTTAGTGACAGACCAGAAGGAAAAGGTGGAAAAGATATTTATAAGTGTACACAAGATAAAGAAGGTAATTGGGGAGAAGCTGAAAATCTGGGCAGCCCTATAAATACTGAATTTGATGAAGATGCTATCTTTCTTCATCCTGATGGAAAAACGCTTTACTTCAGCTCAAATGGAAACAACTCTATGGGAGGTTTTGATATTTTTAAAAGTATCTTAGACAAAGGAAAATGGACTACTCCTCAAAATTTAGGATACCCTATAAATTCAGCCGGTGATGATGTTGCTTTTGTACTAACAGCAAATGGCGAACACGGATATTACACTTCTGGAAAAACAGGTGGTGAAGGCAAAAGAGACATTTATAAAATAGTTTTTCTTGATGAAATTAAAAATAATAGTCGCCCCAAACTTACTTTGTTAAAAGGAATTGTTTTTGACAACAAAACAAAACAACCATTAAGTGCTTTAATAGAAATTTTTGATAATGATAAAAATGAAATGGTATCTTCTTACGAATCAAATAGTGCAACGGGGAAATACATGGTTTCTCTTCCTGCTGGACATGATTACGGAATTAGTGTGAAAAAAGAAGGATACTTGTTCTATTCTGAAAACATCAATATTCCTGATACTGCTGCTTTTCAAGAGATTGAGAAGAACATTGGTTTGGATAAAATTGAAAAAGGTAAAAAAGTAGTCTTAATGAATATTTTTTATGACTATAACAAGGCTAGTTTAAGGTCTTCATCATATAATGAATTAGATAAAGTAGTTGAATTGCTTAACAAAAATGCTAAGATGAAAGTAGAATTAGCTGCTCATACTGATTCGAGAGGTGGTGATGCATATAATTTAAAATTATCTCAAGAAAGAGCTCAATCGTGCGTAGATTATTTAACCTCTAAAGGAATTGACCGTTCTCGGTTAATTGCTAAAGGTTATGGAGAATCTCAACCATTAGTAAAAGAAGAGGTAATAAACAAAATGGCTACTGAGCAAGAAAAAGAAGCTGCTCATCAACAAAACAGGCGTTCAGAATTTAAGATTTTGGAGAATTAATTAGTTTAATCTTTAAAGATTTTTACTTACTCGGAATAACAACCATTGTTTTTACTCTTTCTTCTTCATTTTTTATGGAAAAGAGAGCCTCTTTTCCATAAAGTAAATCTAAGCGTTGTTTGGTATTTGCTAATCCAAAACCTGTTTCTGAACTAGCCTGTTCATCATAATACCCACTATTGTAAATAATTACTTTTAGCTTATCAGCTTCTACTGAAGCTGTTATTTCTACCGTCCCACCTTTTGGAAGTTTAGAAGTACCGTGTTTTATAGCATTCTCAACTAAGGTTTGTATCATTAATGGTGGCACCAAAAAGTTTTTGGTGTTTTCATTTATTGCTAATTTAATGGTTAGCTTTTCTTCAAAACGCATTTTTTCTAAACTTAAATAATCTTCTACCATTTTAAGCTCTTCAGAAAATGGAACTAAAGTCTTTTTTCCCATCAACAAAGAGTTTCTGAGCACATTTGATAGTTCTGTTACCGCTTTTTTTGCCAATAGAGGATTTTCATCAATTAAAGCTCTGATACTATTCATAGAATTAAAAACAAAATGTGGATTTAACTGAGAAATTAATCTGTTCAGCTCAATTTCATTTTTAGCTGCCTGCCATTTTAAATTTTTAATTTCTTCCTTTTTATAATTGGTTACATAGTGAAATAAAAAATAAACAAGTGACCACAACAAATAAATGAAAAACCAACTTAAAACCCCTGTTATTAAACTATTTAAAGATATAGAAAATGCTCTACCTTCAATTAGCTTTTCTATGACAATTAACTTTAAAAAGTAAGTAACAAGTGCTTGTAGTAAAGACCCAAAAAAAATAGGGATAATGAGTTGCGTTACCGGCAAACCCATTAAATTTCTAATAATAATGATACACCTAAATAAATGTGAGATTAATAAGGTAATCAAAAAAATGGAGCCTAAACTCAACCAAAAGGAAACAGACAAATCATTATTAGATAGAAAATTGAAATATCCAACAACACTTACATAAATAGCCCATCCAAAAAGCTGGAGTAGCCAATATATTTTAGTTCTGGAATAACTCAATCTAATTTTAATTTAGACAATAAAAGTAAGCGAAATAGCTAAATTATTTCACTTACTCATTGTTTTTTATTGTCCTAACCAAGTTTTTCTCAACTGCACTTGTTGTTCGGTAGCATTTGGATTAATAGCTATATAGTAATCTTGTGTTGCTTCAGTTTGTATTGCTTTAGCTTTTAGTAAAACCGGAATTATTTTACCCTTCACTTTTCTTTCTACTAAAATTTCTACTTTTTCACCATCTTCAGTATTCGTTTGGTAGTCAATAATTACATCTTCTAAATTATCTAAAGTAAGCTCTTTGCCATTAATAGCTAAAATTTCATCATTAATTTTAATCTTTAATTTTTTACCAAACTTATTTAAATCGGCAACGTCCATAACAAAAAGTCGTTGTGTTTCCATATTAAACCCAATAGTTGCACCACCAAAACCAACTTCTTTAATAGTAACATCTGTTTTAAAATCAACACCTACTTTAGCCAACACTTCTTCGAAAGGTAATGGCTTAGAACCTTCTACATAATTGGCAAAGAAAGCATGTAATTCTGGTGAAATTAATTGAGCAATCTTATCAAAAAGCTCATCATCTTTAAAAGAAACATCTTTTCCGTATTCTTCTGATAACATTAACATTAAATCTTTCAAACCTTTTTTTCCACTGGTTTGTTCTCTTATTAAAATATCTAAACACAAACCTATTAATGCTCCTTTGTTATACACATTCATGTATTGGTCTTGATGTGCATCTAATGCACCTAAGCTCATTTTTGTAAACGGCAAATCATCTTTAAAACTTTCTGCCGCAGCCATTTTATCCATTAACACATCAAAATAAGCTTCGGGAGTTATCATGTTTTGATAAATCTGAACATGATTGGCAAAATATTCTGTAACTCCTTCGTACAACCATAAATGTTTTGACATTTTAGGATTAATGTAATCAAAATTGCCAATTTCTTCTGAGTGAATATTTAGAGGAGTAACTATATGAAAAAATTCATGAGCGGCTACATCTACCAAAAAACCTGATAATCTTGCCGGATCCATTTCCGGCAAATAATAAAATGAAGAATAAGAATGCTCCAAGGCTCCACTTCCTCCAGAGCCACTTACTCCTTCATAAAGATAAATAATAAAAGCATATTTATCTACAGGTAGTTTTCCACCTAAATATTCTTTTTGAGCCTCTAAAATTCCTTTAATATCTTTGGCTAAAACTTCTGCTGGAGCCACCTTATTTTTAGAATAAACAGAAACTAAAATAGATGTTTCTGCAATTTTAAAAGTTACTGTATCCGGCTGATTATACATAATCGGTGAATCCACCAAATCCATATAATTATCGATGGTAAACTTATCTGTATTGCCTCTAGTGGTTATATTAGTTAACCCTGTAGAACCGAAAAAATCAGCAGGTCTGGTAATGTTTAAATCATAAGTTAAATTTTTCATGTTATCAAAATATCCAAAAAAGCCATGGTTATTCAACACCACGTTTTGTTTCTCTTCAATGTTAGTTCCTCCGGGTTCAAAAACCAATTCATCCACATCTGCATCCCAAGTATCTTCTACCCAGTAGACTATTTTTCTCATTTTATCAGCATCATGAATTTCCCATCTGTTATCATCTAACCTATTTACATAAAGACTTTTTCCGTTTACATCAAAAGCCTTAAAATCCATAACATATTGTCCGAAATCGTAAATTTGATAAGTGCCAGGTACTATTTTAGGCATGTTATAAATTATTTTACTCTCTTTAATTGCCGGAGTTTCCAAAGTAACTTCTATTAAATCGTTACTAATTTTATTCAAATCCATATAAAATGAATATTTATCTTGAGCAGAGACACTACTTATAGGTATCAAGAATAACATTATAGGTATTAAAAATTTCATATTTTTTAGTTTATAAATTAAATAATGAAACAAAAATAGAGAGTCTGGAGTTAATAACGAAGATAAATTACACTAATGGTAATTTTTATAGATTAAAGGAAAAATTAATGAATTATTTGGCACATTTTCTACTTTCGAAACAAAATGAAGCATTAATTGTTGGGAATTTTATCGCTGATGATGTGAAAGGAAATCAATATAGAAAATATCCTGAATCTATTCAACAAGGCATCTTAATGCATAGAGAAATTGATACTTTTACCGACAACCACCCAACGGTATCTAATAGTAAAAATTTAATCAGAAAATATCAAAAAAAATATACTCCTGTTGTCATAGATATCTTTTATGATTATTTTCTAGCAAGCAATTTTAATAATTATTCAAATTTTGAATTAAAAAAATTCAGCTTAGAAACTTATTCTATTTTAAATAAAAACATTGACTTATTAACTCCAAAAACCAATTATATTTTACATCATATGAGTAAAAATAATTGGTTATACAATTATGCTTCAATAGAAGGAATACAAAGAGCTTTAACAGGATTATCAAGAAGAACAACTTTTGAAAATAATATGCAAGTGGCACATCATTTGTTATTAGAGTTTGAAAATGAATTAAAAACAGATTTTGAACACTTTTACCCTGAGTTAAAACATCATGTTAGAAATATATGAAAACAAAAGTTTCATTTTTTCGTAACTATTTGAGTAAACTTATTATATTTGTTCGATTATTAAAAATTCATTGGAATTTAATAACTAACAATATTTTAGCACTAATAAATAATGAAAAAGCTAATCCTAATATTATTTTTGCTCCCGGCAATCATGTTTGCCCAAAGTGCAAGAGACATCAATTTGGTAATTCAAAAAACACTTGATTTAGAAGTTTTAAAAAAACATTATAATGGTGATGAAATGTCAGGACAAACTCCAATCCTTATCATTAATGATGAAAAAATCCCTAATAACCTTATTGTGTTTAAGTTTAATAAAAGAGTTAAAGTAATGACTTTTGAAGAAATTGAAACTTTTAAAAACATTTACAAAGGAAGTTTAGATAGTTACTTCACCTTTGAAGTAATGCATTTTGAAGGAGATAACGTGATAATTAAAGCATCCTTTAGAAAAGTGAACCCATTGAAAATTGAAGTTACTATGCAGAAAAAAGATAAAGATTGGGTGGTAATATCTTCATCTGCCGAATAAGTACTTTAATAAATGAGTAAACTCAAACTTGATTTACACGATATTTACAACAAAAGACAACAGATTGACAACGCTCTTGAAGAAATAATAAAAGAAGCTGTTGACAAAAAAATTAAGTTACTAGAAATTATTCCGGGAAAAGGTTCAGGACAATTGAAGAAAAAAGTCATCCGATTTTTACAACTACCTTCCATAAAAAATCAGTACCACCGATTAGAAAAAGACGCTAAAAACTTCGGAAGAATATTTGTCCATTTTAAATTTTAATAAAAAAATATGTTTTCTCAAGGCCAAAAAATATTCGCACTAATTTTTATCATCTCATTTTTAGTTATACTAACCTTTCAATTTTTAAAAGATAGAAAAAGGAATAAGAATTTATTTAAAGGGACTTATTGGGTACTAATTGCTATTATGGCATTAATGCTCGGCTATTTATTACTTACCAAACTAATTCATTAAATGAATTACATACAAAGCCTTAATGTATTAAAATAAAAAAGCCGAACATTTAATGTTCGGCTTTTTCGGTTGTGGGAGATGAGGGATTCGAACCCCCGACCCTCTCGGTGTAAACGAGATGCTCTGAACCAACTGAGCTAATCTCCCCAACTGCTTTTTAAAAGCGGATGCAAATATATGTAAATAATAATTATTAAAACAAACAATAATTCAAATTTTATTTATAATTTTTTTCGCAATAACTCACATAAAATCTATTACTTTCATTAACAACAAAATAATAAGGTATTCGATCAAATTGAAGATTTTATTATCTAGTGTTTTGCTATTTAATTGCATCAAATTCTCACGCCAATAATACAAACATCATCCAACTGTTCTTGATCTTTTTTCCAAGCTTCAAATGTATTAATAACTTCTTTTTGCTGACTACCAATATCTTTTCGATATATAGAAGTTAATAACTTTTTCAATCCTGTAATTTTGAATTTTTTGGAACTTTCTCCACCAAATTGGTCAATAATTCCATCTGTATAAAGATAATAACTATCTCCTTTATTGAGTTGTATTATATGAGTTGTTGGTGCTCCTTTAACATGGGGTTGTACTGAACCAACTGTACATTTACTTCCTTTTACTATGTTTAACTCTCCTTCTTTAAAATAAACCATACTTAAATTAGCTCCTGCAAAATATAGTGTGTTATCTATTTTATCAAATTTACATAAAGACACCTCCATTCCATCCTTTAACTCGCCTTCACTTTGTTGATTCAATGTTTCTTTTACATAATAATTCATTTTATCTAAAATGGCTCCTGGATCTGTTTCTCCATCTTCTTTTACGGCTTTGTTTATAGCATTATTTCCTATTAACGACAAAAATGCACCTGGCACACCATGACCCGTACAATCAACAACCGCAACATATGCATAACGCTCATCAGAAAAAACCCAATAAAAATCTCCACTCACAATATCTTTAGGATAATACAAAATAAAAATATTTTCAAAAGCATTTTTAACAACATCTTGTTTGGGTAATATAGATTTTTGTATTTGCAAAGAGTATTTTATGCTATCTACTAAATCCTTATTTTTTTCTTCAATAATTTTATTTTGTATTCCTAGTAATTTGTTATTTTTTCTAACATTTATAAATGTAAAAATGGCCAAAATAGCTACTAATAAAATCAATAGAAAAATCATGTAAAAAAAATTTCTATGATCTTTAGGATAGCAAACCTGAAAATTATCCTCGCTACCTAAAAAAGTATCTTTAAAAGACAAATGCTCTACTTTATTTGATTGATTTTCTTCATGTCCATGTGGACGAGAGTGATTATGATTATGTTGAGCTAGAAGCACATTACTGTACTGAAACAACATAAATAAAAAAGCTATTTTTAATAGAAAATGTTTCATCATTATAATTTTTTATAAACATAAGCAATTTTGTTTATAACATTAAAACTATATTATCCATTATTAATTAGAAACATATACTTCTAACCCTAACTACTTATTCTACAAAATAAAAACACAAGCTACATATATTAAAAACTGCAGAGCAGTAAATTTTTAATAATTCCAAAAAAATTAATGGAAACACAGATAAAAATCTTCTTTAAATGTATAGTTACGTATTTTTACATCATAAAATTATTTTGATAATGCATAAATTTAAACTTTTAGGACTTTCTATATTAAGTGGTTTATTAATGGGTATAGCTTGGCCTGAAACAGGAAGTCTATCCATTTTAATTTTTATTGCTTTTGTTCCGCTTTTATTGTTGGAAGAAATTATTGCATCTCAGCCCGAAAGATACTCTAAATGGCATTTGTTCTTTTACACTTACCTTACATTTTTAATCTTTAATACCTACACCACTTGGTGGATTTGGTATTCTTCGGAAGCAGGAATGGTAATGGCAGAAGTACTTTATTCTCTATTTATGACTATTATTTTTATGTGGTTCCATACGGCAAAAAAGCATTTAGGAAATAAAAGAGGCTACATTGCTTTAATAGCTTTTTGGGTAGGTTTTGAATGGGTACATTACAATTGGGAGTTTTCTCACCCTTGGAATACCTTGGGCAATGTTTTTGCCAACAATCCCAAATGGATACAATGGTATGAATATACTGGTGTTATGGGTGGTTCGCTATGGATTCTATTAATGAATATTGTTGTTTATCATTTTTATCAGGCTTATGTGATAAGAAAAGAAAGTTTTTTGAACAATATAAAAATGGTCATAGTAATGTTAGTGTTATTATTGGCTCCAATGATTTATTCTTATAACACTTACAGTAATTATGTAAAAACCGAAAATCCTATTGAAGTAGTGGTGGTTCAGCCAAATATAGATCCTTATAAAGACAAATTTGGTAGAATGACTGAAGATGAACAAATTGCGAATATTTTACAATTGGCTCAATCAAAAATCACACAAAACACCACTTATGTTGTAGCTCCAGAAACGGCTATACCAAGAGGTTTTGTAGAAACCAAGCCTGAAGAAAGCAATGCTTACCGAATGTTGCAAAATTGGCTAAAAAACAATCCTCACATCACTTTAATTATTGGAGCATCAACTTACAGAGAATATAAAGCTTCCCCGAAAAAACCAACACCAACTGCCCGTCCCGACAGACAAACAGGTGGTTGGTATGATGCTTATAATACTGCTTTGCAAATGAAAAACGAAGCTCCAATGCAGATTTATCATAAGTCTAAACTTGTTTTAGGCGTAGAAAAATTACCTTACCCTAAAGTATTTAGTCCCTTAGAAAAATTTGCCATTAATTTAGGAGGAACGTTAGGCAGTTTAGGTTCCGAAAAAGAAGCTTTTAATCTAATAAATGATAAAATAAACATCGCTCCTGTAATCTGTTATGAATCTATTTACGGAGAATATTTTGGCACTTACGTACAAAAAGGTGCACATGCAGCTTTCATTATTACTAATGATGGTTGGTGGGATGATAGCCCAGGCTATAAACAACACTTGGCTTATGGTAGATTAAGAGCTATAGAAACTCGTAGAAGTATTGCCAGAAGTGCTAATACAGGAATTTCTTGTTTTATTAATCAGCGTGGTGATGTACTACAACCAATTGGTTGGTGGCAAAAAGGTGTTATTAAAGGAGATATTAACTTAAATACTGCAGAAACTTTTTATGTCCGTTCTGGAGATTGGATAGGAAGAGTGTTGGCAGCTCTTTCAGTATTGTTATTGGTATGGAGTTGGGGAGCCAAAATAAAAAATAAAAGTAATTTTAATTTTTAGATAGCTAATTACTATTGTATTAGCTGCTAACTTTATTTACTAAGTTATGTTTAAAGAAGATTTTCTACATTATATATGGAAGTTTAAACGCTTTAAAACACAACATTTAGTTACCACTAATGGGGAAACTATCCAAATAGTAAAGGTTGGTGTTCACAATCAAGATTCCGGACCGGATTTTTTTAATGCTCAACTTAAAATTGGGAATACCACTTGGGCAGGAAATGTAGAAATTCACTTAAAATCTTCCGACTGGAATACCCACCAGCATCAAAAAGACAAAGCTTACGACAATGTAATTTTACATGTAGTTTATGAAGACAATGCTGAGGTAAAAAACACCAATAACAACCTTATTCCCACATTAGAATTAAAAGAAAACATTGATTTAGACTTGCTGCATCATTACCATCAACTTATTTATTCTAAAAATAAAATTCCTTGTGGAAATCAGTTAAATAAAATTACAACATTTGAATTTAATAATTGGTTGGAGAGGTTGCTTTTAGAACGTTTAGAAAGAAAAACAATTCTTATAACTAATCACTTAAAACAGAATAAAAACAATTTAGATGAAACTTTTTATCACTTTTTATTTAAGTATTTCGGGCTGAATGTTAATGCTATTCCCTTTGAACAATTGGCTCAAAACACACCCTTAAAAATTATTGAAAAACATCCGCAACAAATAAGTGTTGAAGCCTTGTTGTATGGACAAGCAGGGTTTTTAAATGATGATTTAAATGATGAATATTTTCAACGGTTGAAAAAAGAATATGCTTTTTTACAAGCTAAATTTCAACTGCAAGCCATCGATAAAGTTACATGGAAATTTTCCAAATTACGACCATCTAATTTCCCAACTATTCGTATTAGTCAGTTGGCAATGTTGTTGAAAAGCCATCCCAGATTATTCTCAAAAATTCTAGAGTTAAAAGATGTAAAATCTATTCAACAATTATTTAAAACCGAGGCATCAGCATATTGGTTAACCCACTATCAATTTGGTGTTGAAACTAATTCCAAACCTAAAAAAGTAGGCAAAACTCTGTTGAATAATTTGATCATTAATGTGGTTGCACCATTTTTGTTTGTTTATGGAAAACAACATCAACAAGAAAAATACATCCATTTAGCCTTACAATTGTTGGAACAAACACCCGCTGAAGCCAACTCCATTATTACCAACTGGAAAGCTTTAGGAATTAAGTCCAACAATGCTGCTAAAACACAAGCACTAATTGAACTCAAAAATAACTACTGCACACCAAAAAAATGTTTGAGTTGTTATGTGGGAAATAAACTACTAAATTCCATTTAAGAATTAAAACAAATATCTCCCCAAAAATTATTATCTTCGCATAGAATAAGCTTATTGTTATGATAAAAAAAATTAAAGCCTATTTTGAGGAAAAAGCGTTTGGAGTATGTGCTTGGTGGGGCGAAAAACTTCAACTAAAAACTTCCAAAATAAGAATGTTTTTTATTTACATCTCTTTCTTAACTTTGGGGTCTCCACTGATTATTTACCTTATCATGGCTTTTATTCTAGAACATAAAGATTATTTTAAGTTCAGAAAAAGAAAATCGGTGTGGGACTTGTAAAAACCTAACTCAAAAAACTATATGGAAATTCCTATTTTAAAAGACATTGTCATCATTTTAGGACTTTCTGTACTCATCATTTTACTTTTTAACAGACTAAAAATCCCACCCATTTTAGGATTTTTAATTACCGGAATTATTAGTGGTCCACACGGGCTAAACTTAGTGAGTGCCGGACATGAAGTAGAGTTATTATCAGAAATAGGTATTATCTTCCTGTTGTTTGTAATTGGTATAGAATTCTCCTTAAAAGGACTAGTTTCCATTAAAAATACGGTACTCTGGGGTGGTATGATGCAGGTTGGAGGGACAATAGGACTTACAACACTTTGTGCTACATGGATGGGCTTACCTCTACAAACCTCCATTTTTATTGGATTCTTATTTTCATTAAGTAGTACAGCCATTGTACTTAAAATGCTTCAAGAAAAAGGTGAAATAACCGCTCCGCATGGTAGAGTTGCAGTGGGGATATTGATTTTTCAAGATATTATTGTGGTGCTAATGATGTTGGTTACGCCACTTTTAGCAGGACAATCAGAAGACCCTGTGCATGACTTACTAATGTTGGTGGTAAAACTTGCAGGAGTACTGATAGTCTTATTTTTATTAGGAAAATATGTTGTTCCATTATTATTCAAGTCTGTGGTAAAAGCTAAAAGTAGAGAGTTATTTATTTTAACAACTGTAGTGCTTTGTTTTGCTACCGCTTGGCTTACTTCAGCAGTGGGCTTGTCTTTGGCATTAGGAGCTTTTTTTGCCGGATTAATTATATCCGAATCAGAATATAGTCACCAAGCAACGGCTAACATCCTTCCCTTCAGAGAAATTTTTATTAGCTTTTTCTTTGTTTCTATTGGGATGTTATTGGATTTAGAATTTTTCTTTAGCAACATCGTTTCTATTCACTTAATTGCTTTTGGTGTTGTAGCTCTAAAAATTATTATTTTGGTAATAACCGTTTTAGTGCTAAAATATCCTCCTAGAACAGTTATACTCACCGCACTTAGCCTTTTCCAGGTAGGAGAATTTGCTTTTTTACTTTCGGCAACAGGTATGCAGTATGAGTTAATGAGCAATACTATTTATCAACATTTTTTAGCAATATCCATAATGAGTATGGGGGCAACACCTTTTGTTATTGATTTTTCAGATAAAATTGCTGACTTTTTATTTAAAACTCCATTGCCTAAAAATGTAAGAAGAAGATTAAAAAACATTACCAAAAACAACGCTCATAACAATAAAATTGAAGAAGAAAATTATCACGACCACCTTATTATTATTGGTTATGGTGTGAATGGCGAAAATGTTGCTAAAGCCGCTAAAAGAGCTAATATTCCTTATTTAATTGTAGATTTAGATCCCGCAGCCATCAAAAAAGGAAAGGACAATAATGAGCCTATTATTTTTGGTGATGCGTGTAACGATGTTATTTTAAAACACCTTCATGCTCACGAAGCAAGAGTGGTAGTTGTAGCTATTTCTTCGCCCGAAACTACCAAAAAAATTGTGCGAAACATTAGAAATTATACCCGTACAGCTTACATCATTGTAAGAACTCGCTACATTAGCGAAATTGAAGAAAACATTAAAGCAGGGGCAGATCAGGTAATTCCTGAAGAGTTTGAAACCTCTATTGAAATTTTTACTCGTGTACTGCGTAAATATTTGGTTCCTAATGACGATATTAAACAATTTGTAAATTATATCAGATCTAGAAATTATGAAATGCTAAGAGACATCAGTGCCGTTAATATTTTAACGGGAAAAGATGTAATGCAATTGCGTAATGATGAAATGGAGATTGCCACTGTACATGTTACGCAAGGAAAAAATAAAATTGTAGGTAAATCGCTTAATTCTTCTGCTTTAAGAAGCGACTATGGTGTTACCCTGTTAGCCATAAAAAGAGGTAAAGACTACATTACGGATATTGATAGCGACAACATGATTTTACAAGATGATGTACTTTATCTTTTAGGCGACCCCGACCATATTTTATTAGTCAATAAATTTTTTGAAATGGAAGGATAAGGTACTAATATAAAACAAAGAAAGGCTAACCGTACGGTTAGCCTTTCTTGTATATAAAAATGTGAGTTTTATTTAGCGTAGTTTACAGCTCTTTTTTCACGAATCACAGTAACTTTTACTTGTCCGGGATAAGTCATTTCTGTTTGAATTTTTTGAGCTAACTCAAAAGAAATGGTATCCGCTTGTGTATCGGTTACTTTTCCGCTCTCTACAATTACCCTTAACTCTCTACCGGCTTGTATCGCATAAGCTTGTTCCACACCGGGATAAGTCATGCCAATGTTTTCCAACTCTTTAATACGTTTAATGTAAGATTCCATTACCTCTCTTCTTGCTCCCGGTCTTGCTCCTGAAATAGCATCACAAACCTGAACAATTGGAGAAATTAAGGTAGTCATTTCAATCTCATCATGGTGAGCTCCAATAGCATTACAAATGTCTGGTTTCTCATTATACTTCTCAGCTATTTTCATACCCAAGATAGCATGTGGCAATTCCGGATCCTCATCTGGCACTTTACCTATATCGTGTAGTAATCCTGCACGTTTAGCTAATTTAGGGTTCAGTCCTAATTCAGATGCCATAGTAGCACAAAGGTTAGCCACTTCTCGCGAGTGTTGTAGTAAGTTTTGTCCGTAAGAAGAACGGTATTTCATTCTTCCCACCATTCTGATTAATTCAGGATGTAAACCATGAATACCTAAATCAATAGTTGTTCTTTTACCAATTTCTATAATTTCATCTTCAATTTGTTTCTGCGTTTTCTTTACTACCTCTTCAATTCTTGCCGGGTGAATACGCCCGTCTGTTACCAATTGGTGTAATGAAAGTCTGGCAATTTCTCTTCTAACCGGATCGAAACAAGAAAGAATAATAGCTTCAGGAGTATCATCAACAATAATTTCAACACCTGTAGCAGCTTCTAAAGCTCTAATGTTTCTTCCTTCTCTACCAATAATTCTACCTTTCACATCGTCACCATCAATATTAAATACAGAAACAGAATTTTCAATAGCTTGTTCTGTAGCTACCCGTTGTATGGTTTGTACAACAATTTTACGAGCTTCTTTATTGGCATTAATTTTAGCCTCTTCAACTATATCTTTAATATGTGCTAATGCATTGGTTTTAGCTTCTTCTTTAAGGGCTTCTACCAACTGAGTTTTAGCCTCATCTGCAGTAATTCCTGCAATTTTCTCAAGACTTTCTACTTGTTTACGGTGGCTTTTTTCTAACTCATCTTCTTTTGCAGTAACAATTTCTAATTGCTGAGATAAATTAGCTTTAATCTTAGTAATTTCTGCTTCTTTTCTCTTTACCTCTTCTAGTTGTTTAGAAGCAGCATCACTTTTTTGCTTTGCACTGTTTTCAAGATTAGTAACCTTACGAGTTCTTTCATTAATGATTTTTTCGTGTTCTTCTTTTAGTTGTAAGAACTTTTCTTTTGCTTGAAGCAATTTTTCTTTTCGTTGCACTTCCGCTTCTGCTTTGGCTTCGTCAATTATTTGTTTGCTTTTTGATTCGATACCTTTTTTAAGAAAGGCTATGGTAAGTCCGATGCCAACTCCTGCACCGACTACAATACCAATAATAATACTAATTACGTCCATAATTTATTTAGTTAATAATGTTAATTATGTACCACTGAGTGATATTGAAGATAAGCTGTTTTACTAATTTTTAAGGCATAAAAAAACCCGCACAAATTTGGCTTGGATAAACCCCAAAAAAATATATAAATAAAACTGCCAAGTAGTTATCAAACTTCCCGCGTCCGCTAAGCGAATATCCATAAAGGAGTTACAAGGGGCCTGTTTTTATCTGCTTTTGAGCTAGTTTTAATTAAGTAAAACGTTAGTTTATCAAACGAAATAAATTTGCACGGGAATTTTTATATTTCAAATTCTCGATAAATATAATATATTGCTCTATATTTAAAGAACGTTATAGTTGCTGACTGATGAGTTCATCAATCTTAATTAAATCATCTTCTACTGAGGTATTAATAAGCATACCTTTGTTTTTTATTTCCAAATTGTCCGTTGCTATTTCTAACAACACCATTGCTAACAAGTCTTGTAAATCTTTAGTAGCATACATTTTCTTGTATTCACTAATCGATTCATTTATTTTATCTGCTGCCTTTCTTATTCCTTCTTCCTCTTTCGGTTCTATTGTCAGCGGATAAACCCTGTTGGCAATTTTTATTTTTATGGACAACTCTTCCATGAGTTATGTTTAATTATTGACTAATTTTAGCAATACATTTATCTATTTCCCGTACCATTTCGTTAATTTTCAACTTCACATCTTTGGTACTTTCTTTGTCAACACTTTTAGCTAATTTCAATAATTTCAAATTATTTTCAAGAGCTTCAATTTGCTGACTTTTTTGAACTAATTCTTCTTTTAAGGCTAAAACTTTAGCAGAAAGTTGTTCGTTTTCACTTTGGATGTGTTGATGTTTTTCAACCAATCGTTCGGTTTTCTTCCTTAGATTATTAACCAGAGTGTTTATATCTCCCATCTTTCTTCATTTTAATCTCAATGAGAAAAAATTAATTCTCGACAAATGTAATTTTTTTACACCAAATATTGTGGATAAACGAACTATTTTTTCATCATTTGTAGTCATATCAAACCTACTTTTGCATTGTTATTGATATTTCTTATTCAAACTCAAAATTTTATAGCATTGCAAAAACTCATATTACTTTTTATTCTTTCAGCAAATACGCTTTCTTTTTTTGCACAAGATACCTTACCTGTTAATTATTTTCGCTCGCCTTTAGATATTCCGCTTTATTTGTCAGGAAGCTTCGGAGAATTACGTTCCAATCATTTTCATTCAGGAATTGATATTAAAACTCAAGGAGTAGAAGGACATAAAATTATTGCAGTGGCAGATGGGTATGTTTCTAGAATAAAAGTTTCTCCTTATGGTTATGGTAATGCTCTTTACATCGACCATCCCAATGGATATACTTCTGTTTATGCTCACTTACAAAAATATAGTGGTAAAATTGCTACAGAAGTTAAAAAATACCAATATGCTAACCAAACTTGGGAGATAGATTATTACCCACCTGATACCTTATTAAAAGTGAAGAAAGGACAAGTAATTGCTCTTTCAGGAAATTCAGGTAGTTCGGGTGGGCCACACTTACATTTTGAAATTAGAGAAACTGAATCGGAACATCCGATTAATCCACTTTTATTAGGTTTTGATGTAAAAGACAATATTGCTCCACACATCAGAAAAATGGCTGTTTATCCGTTAAACAATATCAGTTTTGTCAACCAAAAAAACACTAAAGAAATTTTATCTGTTGTTGGCAGTGGAGGAAATTACAGATTGGCATCTACCATTCCAATTTCAGCTATTGGTACTATCGGAATTGGTGTAGATGTAATAGATCAGTTAAATGGTGTCTCTAACAAAAACGGGGTGTATGAGGTGAAACTTTTTGTGAATGACAGCTTGATTTATTATTCGGAAATGAACAAATTTAGTTTTGATGAAAGCAGGGCGTTAAACTCTTTAATCGATTATGAATATTATTTAAAAACAAAAAATCGTTTTCAAAAAAGTTTTGTTGATCCCAATAATCAGTTGTCTATTTACAGAAGAAGAACAAATAATGGAAATATATTAATTGAAGATGGAAAAAATTACCTTATTAAGTATGAAATTACCGACACCTACAAAAACAAATCTACGTTGGAGTTTGCAATTAGTGGGAATAAAGCAGCGACATCTTCCAACCCGGTAATAAAAGGTATCGTAGATACTCTTTTTAGTTATTCCGACAGTAATTATTACGAAAATAAAATGGTTCGGGTGGCCATTCCTAAAAATGCCTTATATGAAAATTTACCGTTTCAGTTTGGTGAAGGAAAACAATTGCATAGTGCTTTAACACCAACCTATCAAATTCATAACGATTATACGCCATTACACTTACCCATAACTGTTGGAATTAAAGTAGGCAGAATTTCTGATGAACACAGAAAAAAAGCAGTTATTGTAAATATAGATGCTAATCACAGGTTATATTCCAGAGGTGGCGATTGGAGAAATAATTATTTAGAAGCTACTTCAAAAACATTTGGCGGTTTTGCGGTAATGTTAGATACAGTTGCACCTATTATAAAGCCGGTAAATATTTATCCTAATAAAAATATGAGTAATAATTCCAGTGTTATTTTTTCTATTTCGGATAATTTAAGCGGTATAAAAACCTATAATTTATATATAGATGGAAAGTGGGTGTTACTAGAATTTGAACCAAAGAAAGGTGTGGTCTATCACGATTTCGATAAATTACCTAGTGGCGAGCACACACTAAAATTAGAAGTAATAGATGGTGTTGGAAATGTTGGTTTGCTAGAAATGCCTTTTGTGAGGTAAAATCTTTCTTATATTTTTTTGTGCTATTTCCTATAATTTAATCTGGCTTATTTTTAAAGATAAATTATTAACTTCGCACGGCTTAGAATTCTGAAAAGAAAAAGATACTAAGCAAATCTTACAACAGTTTATTAAAAACATTAACTAATAAAGAAGGGTATGAGTAACGAAACCGCAACAACTTCGGCTGCAAAAATCTCAAAAGAAGAATTTAAAGCTACCGTTTTAAACGATTATAAATTAGCGTACATGAGCCGCGAAACTTCTTACTTGGGAAGAAAAGAAGTGCTTACCGGAAAAGCCAAGTTCGGTATTTTCGGTGATGGAAAAGAATTGCCACAAATAGCACTTGCTAAGCAATTTAAAGATGGAGATTTTCGCTCGGGTTATTATAGAGACCAAACTTTAATGATGGCTATTGGCCAGCTAACTATACAAGAATTTTTTGCTCAACTATATGCTCATACTGATGTAGAGGCAGAGCCTTGCTCAGCAGGTCGTTCCATGAATGGGCATTTTGGAACAAGAAGTTTAAATCCTGACGGAACATGGAAGGACTTAACCAAAATGAAAAATTCTTCTGCAGATATTTCCCCAACAGCAGGTCAGATGTCGCGTTTGGTTGGATTAGCTCAGGCTTCTAAAGTTTACAGAAACAATAAAGAGTTGGTTTCTTTTACCAATTTTTCTAACAAAGGAAACGAAGTAGCCTTTGGAACCATTGGTGATGCCAGTACTTCTGAAGGTCCATTTTGGGAAGCTATTAATGCCATTGGAGTATTACAAGTTCCTGTGGTAATGTCGGTTTGGGATGATGGACACGGAATTTCTGTTCCACAAAAATATCAAACCACCAAAGAAAATATTTCTGAAATCTTAAAAGGTTTTCAACGCGATAAAGGTAAAAGCAATGGTTACGAAATTTTCAAAGTAAAAGCTTGGGACTATCCTGCATTAGTAGAAACTTACGAAAAAGCAGTTAAAATAGCTCGAGAAGAACATTGTCCGGTGTTGGTGCATGTGGTAGAGGTAACTCAACCTCAAGGACACTCAACATCTGGTTCTCATGAAAGATATAAATCTGAAGAGCGATTAAAATGGGAAACAGAATATTGTTGTGTGAGAAAATTCAGAGAATGGATTGAAACCAATAATGTTGCTTCAAAAGAGGAATTAGACGCCTTAGAAAAAGAGGGTAAAAAAGAGGTAAGTGCTCAAAAAAGAGCTGCTTGGGAGGCCTATTTAAATCCTATTAAAAAAGAAAGAGATGAAGTAGTTAATTTAATTACTGCTATAGCCAATGAGAGTGCCAACAAAGCTTTTATTTCTCCCATGGCAGATGCCTTAAAAAGCAATACAGAACCTATCAGAAAAGACATTGTTTCTACTGCAAAAAGAGTGTTGAGAATGGTGCGATTAGAAAATATGGCTGCTAAAAACGCGTTGATTGCTTGGTTAGATAATGCGGCAAAAGCAAATTTCGATAGGTACAACTCTACCTTGCTTTCGGAATTTCCTAGCTCACCCATGAGAGTTACTGAGGTAAAAGCAGAACTTACCGACCAAAAAGAAGATGGTAGAGTCGTGTTAAGAGAGAATTTCGATAAATTATTAGCCACTTATCCCGAAATACTAATTTTTGGTGAAGACTCAGGAAAAATTGGAGGCGTAAACCAAGGATTAGAAGGTTTGCAAGAAAAATACGGAGAAATTCGTGTTAGCGATACCGGAATTAGAGAAAACACCATTATCGGACAAGGAATTGGAATGGCAATGAGAGGCTTACGTCCAATTGCAGAAATTCAATATTTAGATTATTTATTATATGCTATTCAGGTGTTAAGCGATGATTTAGCCACCTTACAATATAGAACTAAAGGCGGACAAAAGGCACCGTTAATCATCAGAACTCGTGGACATAGATTAGAAGGAATTTGGCATTCAGGTTCGCCAATGGGAATGATTATTAACTCCATAAGAGGAATGCATGTTTGTGTGCCAAGAAATTTAACACAAGCAGCAGGCTTTTACAATACACTTATACAAGGAGATGATCCTGCAATTGTTATTGAACCATTAAACGGATATAGAACTAAAGAACACATCCCATCTAATTTAGGAGAATTTACAACACCTTTAGGAGTTCCTGAAACCTTAACTAAAGGTACAGATATTACCATTGTAAGCTACGGTTCTACCTGTAATTTAGCATTACAAGCAGTACAACAGTTAGCTGAAGTAGAAATTTCTGCTGAATTAATAGACGTAAGAACTTTATTGCCTTTCGATATCAACCACTCTATTATAGAATCGTTAAAAAAAACAAATCGTTTATTAATTGTAGATGAAGATGTTCCTGGTGGTGCAAGTGCTTTTATTTTGCAACAAATTATGGAAGATCAAAAAGGCTATTATCATTTAGATGCTGAACCGACAACGCTAACTGCGAAAGCACATCGACCAGCCTATGGAACAGATGGAGATTATTTTTCTAAACCAAGTATAGAAGATATTTTTGATGCAGCATATACTATTATGAATGAGGCTAATCCACAAAAATACCCCTCTATTTATTAGGCAGAAATAATAAAAAATGTATTTTTACTGTATGAAACGACCATGAAAAAATAGTTCTTATAAAAAAGCGATTACTTGGGAGTTACATCTGACTAATAACAAAAAATTGAAAAACACACAGATGAAAACACGCAACATATTGTACATACTACTTTTAGTTGCGTGTTTTTCTTTTCAATCTAAGGCTTCTAATCTCGATTCTTTATCAAAATATATAAGCTCTGCTTCTGAAGACACAACTAAAATTGAAGCTTTAATAAAACTAGGTAAAAAACTGAGAAATGGGCAAGTAGATTCTGCTACAACAATATTTCAACAAGCTCTACAACTTAGTAAAAAAATTAAATGGAGAAAAGGAGAAGCTTTAGCTTACGGTACGTTAGCCACATGTAAATCTATTCAATCGGATTACCCCGGAGCAATTGAATACTATTATAATGCCTTAGCCATTCATGAAGAACTAAATAACTTAGATGGAGTTGCAGTAATGTATGCCGGATTGGGAGTATTATATAAAAATACCAATGACCTTGAAAAAGCATTGGAACTTCATAATAAAGCATTAGAAATTGATTTAAAAAGAGGTGACACAGCAAGAACCTCATTACACTACGGCAATATTGGTGTAGTATATAAACACCTTCAAGATTTTGATAAAGCATTGGAATATTATGGAAAAGCCTTAGAAATTGATACTAAAAATAACAACATTGATGGACAGTCAAGACATCTGGGAAATATAGGAGTGATTCATAAAAATTTAGAAAACTATGAAGAAGCCATTACTTATTATTTTAAAGCGTTAGAAATAAGTGAACAACAAAATGATTTAGAAGGCATTTTAATAAAATCACAGAATTTAGGGAATTTATATATTTTGTTAGGAAAATATGCTGAAGCTGAAAAATATATTCAACGAGCATTAGATTTATCTAACCAGTTAGGATCGTTAAATGGTTTATATTCTGGATATTCTAAACAAACTACATTATATGAACACATGGGAAGAGATAAAGAAGCTTTAAAAAGCTTACGCTTAGCCATGGCATATAAAGACAGTATTTTTAATGAAGAAAACAAAAAAGAAATTCTTCGTCAAGAAGTAAATTTTGAATTTGAAAAAAAACAGGCCATAGAAGAAGCAGAGCATGAAAAAGAGCTTGCTGTAGCAGCTTCAGAACAAAAAAGACAACAATTATTTTTAGTGTTTTTGGCAGTTGTACTTTTAGCAGTAATAATCATTTCATTCACTATTTATAAATCCCTAAAAAACTCCAACAAACAAAAACAATTGATAGAGCAACAAAAATTTGAAGTAGAACAGCAAAAAATTATTGTAGATAATAAAAACAAGGAGATAACGGATAGTATTATTTATGCTCGAAGAATACAACAAGCCATATTACCACCCAAAGAAGTTTTAAGTAAAAACTTGGAAAATGGATTTATTCTTTATAAACCAAAAGATGTGGTAAGTGGAGACTTCTATTGGATGGAAAGTTCTGATATAAATACAAATGGAGCATTAGAAAAGGCTATTTTCTTAGCTGCTGCCGATTGCACCGGACATGGAGTTCCCGGAGCCATGGTGAGCGTAGTCTGTAACAATGCATTAAACAGAGCTGTAAGAGAATTTAAACTAACCAATCCTGCTGAAATTTTAGATAAAGTGAGGTTATTAGTAATTGAAACGTTTGAAAAAAGTGAAGAAGAGGTAAATGATGGAATGGACATTGCACTTTGTAGTTTAACGTTTCAAATTCCAAGTGCCGAGCTAAATGAATCGGAAACAGTAGCTACATTACAATATGCCGGGGCTAATAACGCTCTGTATATGGTAAAAACAAATGATAAAGAAAAACTAGTAGAAATAAAACCTAACAAACAACCTATTGGTAAGGTTGACAATCCGGAACCATTTACCCAACATACCATTAAACTACAAAAAGGCGATACTATTTATATGTTTACGGATGGTTTTGCTGATCAATTTGGTGGTAAAAAAGGTAAAAAACTAATGTACAAACCTTTTAAAAATCTACTACTTTCTATTCAAGACAAAACTATGAACGAGCAAAAAGCAATGTTAGGACAGTACTTTGAAGATTGGAAAGGCAACCTAGAGCAGGTGGATGATGTATGTGTAATTGGTGTTAGAATATGATATAAAGTTTATATTAAGAAATAACCTGTTTTAAGAAAATCAAAAAGTCATTACTTTTATATCCTCAAAACCCACAAAATGAAACTTAAATATCTATACTATATAATTATTTTTTTTATTTTCAGCAGTTCTTTATCCGCTCAAATTCCTCAACAACAAATTGATAGTTTAATTAATAGTTTACCATCAATTACAGATAAACAAGAAAAAGTAAATACACTTAATGTTATAGCTTGGAACATTAGTTATAATGACTTTCAACAAGGAATTGACTATGCTTTACAATCTGCTAAAGAAGCTAAAGCAATTAATTATAATAAAGGATTATCCAAAGCCTATAATACATTAGGAACTATTTATGCCGATTTAGGAATGTATAATGAAGCCCTAAAGTATTATAATATTACTATTGAAATAAATAAGGAATATAATTTAAAAGACGGAATGGCAAGTGCTTATGCCAATATAGCTAATATTCATGCACATTTACAAAATTTTAAAACCGCAAAAGAATATTTTTTACTCTCAAACAATGAGTTTAAAGCTTTAGATAAAATAGATTCTAAAGTAAAAACGGATTTATCATTATCAAAAGTTTATAAATCTTTAAATCAAGAAGATAGTGCTGAATATTATCTTGATGAAGCTTTCAAATCAATTAAAAAAAAAGAAGCTAATATACATTTATTAGCTAACGTTTTTTTATATAAAGCACAAAACGAATTAGCTAAAAACAATTATGCAGAAACATTACTATATCTTCAAGATGCAGAAGAAAAGTTTACTAAAGTAAATAGTCCTTACGATTTGTTTCAAGTTTACAATATTTATGGAGAGCTTTATTATCAACAAAAAAAATACAATCTTGCTATTAAATATTATACAGAAGGGTTAGATAAGTATTCTAAAAATAGTACTGTAACATTAAAAAGTGATGTTTACAAAGGCTTGTCGAATAGTTATTTGGCAATTGGAAATTTCGCTCAGGCCCATGCTTATCAATCTAAACATATGTTAATTACAGACTCTATCAATAAAGAAAATTCTAATAACAGATTGCTGGCAATGGAAAATGCCTTTAAAAATGAACGAAGTCAACTAGAGTTAGACAATTTAAAAAATATAAATAAATTGCAAGAAGCAGAAATCGAAAAACAAAATACACAAAAAATTGCTATGGCAATTGGATTTTTTTTGATGCTTTTATTGGCATTTTTTATTTTTAGAAGCTATAAACAAAAAAAGAAATCCAACTTATTATTAGAAGAAAAAAATAAGGAAATAACAGACTCCATTACTTATGCCAAACGTATTCAAAATGCAATACTGCCATCAGATACAACCGTAAAAGAATATTTGCCTAATAATTTTGTACTTTATCTTCCAAAAGATATTATAGCAGGAGATTTTTATTGGTTAGAGCGTAAAGATGATAACATACTATTTGCTGCTGCCGATTGTACTGGACATGGAGTTCCGGGAGCTATGGTAAGCGTAGTTTGTAATAATGCCTTAAATAGAACGGTTAGAGAATATGGGCTAACCAATCCTGCAGAAATTCTAAATAAAACCAGAGAGATAGTTGTTCAAGAATTTGAAAAAAGTGATGAAGATGTGAAAGATGGAATGGACATTTCCCTTTGTTGCCTCGATCTTTCAGGAAGTTATGCAATACTGCAATGGGCAGGAGCTAATAACCCGCTTTGGATTATTAGAAAACACGAACTTATAGAAGTTAAGCCTAACAAACAACCTATTGGAAAAACTGATAATCCACTTTCGTTTACAACACACGAAATACAACTCCAAAAAGGAGATACTATTTATGTTTTTACAGATGGTTTTGCTGATCAATTCGGAGGTCCTAAAGGCAAAAAATTTATGTATAAACCATTCAAAGAATTACTTTTATCCATTCAAAATAAAACGATGGAGGAACAAAAAATAGTGTTGGAACAGCACTTTGAAAATTGGAGAGGAAATATAGAACAAGTAGATGATGTATGTGTTATAGGTGTTAGAATTTAATATCTAAGTTCTACTCCAAAACAGGCTGTTTAACTCTTAGTAATTTGGTAAGTTTTAAAGCAACATCTAAAAAAATAGGTTTGGGGTTTCCGTTTCTTTCAATGTGGTAAGCAGCTTCATCAAACAAAGCAATAATATCTAAACAATTAGCACCATGTACAAAAGGAGCAAATTTATCCAAAAACTGAGCTTCTTGAGAAGTCTTTTTGCCAACAGCATTGCTACCATAGTTCATCATTAAACTTTCTCTCACCAAGTGTAAAGCATAATTCAAAAATTGCTTTTGTTTTTCCCTACCAATTTTTGCCATTTCATCTGTCCAATCTATTAAACCGGGAACATTTGCCACAAAAGCAGAACGCATCATCTGAATAAACATTTCTCTAAAATAAGTAGAATTATCCATCTGATTTAACAACTGTTTTAACTCATTTACACTTCCATTTGCCATTAGAGCAATATCTTTTGCTTTTTGAGCATCTACCTGATGTTTTTCCATAGCATATTGAGCTAACTCATTTTCATCTACCGCATTAATTTTTAAGATTTGAACCCTTGAAATAATGGTTGGCAAAAGTTCTTCTACATCAGCAGCAACAAGTAAGAAAAGTGTTTTTTGCGGAGGTTCTTCCAGTATTTTAAGTAATTTGTTTGCAGAAGCAGCATTCATCTTTTCAGGATACCAAATGATCATGGTTTTATAAGGTGCTTCATACGTTTTTAGACTAAGGGTTTTTAAAATTTCAGCACTTTCTTTAGAACTTATAAGCAATTGCTTGTTGCCTGTTTCTGCTATTTCTTGCCATTCTTCCAAACTCATGTAAGGATTTTCTAAAAATGAAGCTCTCCAACTTTCAATAAAATTGTTGCTTACAGGGTCTTTTTTTACTTTCTCGTTGGTGGCTACAGGAAAAACAAAATGAATATCTGGATGAACCAATTTGTTAACTTTAACACATGATGAACAAGTGCCGCAAGCATCGTTTTTCGTTTTATTTAAACAATATAAATACTGAACATAAGCCAATGCCATAGCTAAATTGCCACTTCCCTCTTTTCCTAAAAAAAGTTGAGCATGACTAATTCTTTCGCTATTAATAATTGTAATTAATTTTTGCTTAATGGCTTGATGTCCAACTATATCTTTGAATAACATGGTAATGCTAATTTATACACTTTAAATATGAGCTAAATTAAGAAGAAATTTTACCTTTGCCGCAAATAAATTTTTCGAGTTTACTTAACTTAAAAATTAAACCTTTTAAACATCGACCATTTTTTATGAATACAATTGACAATTTTAATTTTTCAGGAAAAAAAGCATTAATACGAGTAGATTTTAATGTACCGCTCAACGATAAATTTGAAGTTACTGATGATACCAGAATTTCAGCATCTATTCCTAGCATAAAAAAAATATTAAATGATGGCGGAGCTGTAATTTTAATGTCTCACTTAGGAAGACCAAAAGATGGTCCGGAAGATAAATTTTCTTTAAAACACACCGTTGCTACTTTGGAAAAATTAGTTGGAGCTCCAGTTAAATTTGCAAACGATTGTATAGGAAAAGAAGCTACAGAAAAAGCCGCTCAACTAAAAAGTGGAGAAGTGTTATTGTTAGAAAACCTTAGATTTTATACTGAAGAAACCAAAGGTGATGTAGCTTTTGCAGAAAAATTGGCTAAATTGGGAGATATTTATGTAAACGATGCTTTTGGAACAGCACACAGAGCTCATGCATCAACGGCTATTATTGCTCAGTTCTTTCCTCATAACAAATATTTTGGTTATTTATTAGCCAAAGAAATTGAAAGCGTTTCTAAAGTATTAAAAAACAATGTTAAGCCGGTAACAGCGATTGTGGGTGGAGCTAAAGTTTCGAGCAAAATAATTATTATAGAAAATTTATTAGATAGTATTGACAACTTAATTATTGGCGGTGGAATGGTCTTTACCTTCATTAAAGCGTTAGGAGGGAATATTGGTAATTCGTTAGTTGAAGATGATTTTTTAGCCACTGCCAAAGAAATTTTAGAAAAAGCTAAAGCTAAAAATGTGACCGTTTTCTTACCAGAAGATAGTGTTACCTCAACAGCATTTAATAACGAAAGCGAAGTGAAAATTTTCGACACCAACAATATTCCTTATGGATGGATGGGCTTAGATATTGGTGAAAAAGCCATTGCAGCTTATAGCAACTGTATAAAAAATTCTAAAACTATTTTGTGGAATGGACCAATGGGCGTTTTTGAAATGAGCAACTTTGAAAAAGGAACTAAAAGTGTTGCAGAGGCTATTGCAGAAGCAACTTCAAATGAAGCCTTCTCTTTAGTTGGTGGTGGTGATTCTGTTGCTGCTGTAAACCAATTTAACTTAGCAGAAAAGATGAGTCATGTAAGTACTGGTGGTGGTGCTATGTTAGAATATTTAGAAGGAAAAACCTTACCGGGAATTGCCGCGATATTGGATTAAAAACCCGATTTCTTTAAATATACTTTGATTTTTTCATGTTCAGGAGAATTTTTTCTATAAAACTCTAGCGACTTGTCGAACATTTTTTCTTGGGTGATATTTTCTGTGAAAAAATTGGTCAATTCTTGTTGAGTAATAGAATCGGATGTTAATTTTTCGGTAGCTAATTTTTCATCAACATACTGAAAATTAAATACATTTTTACTCTCCCAATTCACTTTCCCGAATATAAATCCAATATCTTTATTTTCAATATTATAAACAACAACATCTTTAATTTTTGTGCCGAAAACTCTATACGCATTAGCTTCTTTCACTCTGCCCGATGCATCAAACTTTTTACTTCTAACATCCATCACTTTTGTATTTAATTTACTGATAGTCAATTCATCTCTATCCCCATTTTCATGAAAAGCTACCCACTCGCCCAATAAATTTTTTTCAAACTTTTCAGCATTCTCATAATCAGTAAGTCCCACCTCAGATTGATACGGACAACCAACAATAACAAAGGCAAGAAATACCGTCAACACATAAAACTTAAATCTATTAAAAATCATAATTAACATTTTGATAAGTAATTTGTTAGCAAGCAAAATTAACACCATAAATATAAATAATATAATCTAAACTAAAAAATTGTATTTTCGCAACAAAGCAATAGTATTTATTATCTTTGTCGTTCTTACATAGAAAATATATTTATTTTGAATTTCGACAACATAAGAGCTTACAAAGATGACGAGTATCAATCTGTTATTAAAAAATTAATAGAGATTGATATTTTAATGGAAGCTATTCATTTCTACTTACCGGAAATGACTATAGAACAAATAAAAGAAAAACTGTTATCTTTTACTACTATACAAGATTTCCAAAGCGATATGGTTTGTTTGGTGATAGACAGAATTGTAAATCATTCTTCTGACGGAATTACCTTTAAAGGAATTGAAGAGCTTAATCCCAACATTTCTAACTTATTAATTTCTAACCATAGAGATATTGTACTTGATTCTGCACTAATTAATTACGCCCTTAACTTTAAGAAAAAAAATACCAGCGAAATTGCTATAGGCAGCAACTTGCTTTCCCTTCCTTGGGTAAAAGATTTAGTAAGGTTAAATAAATCTTTTATTGTTAGAAGAAATGTTCCTAAACAAGAAGTAATTGAAGCCTCTAAGACGTTGTCGGCTTATATTAACTACACCTTAAAAGAGAAAAAACAAGACATTTGGATTGCTCAAAGAGAAGGAAGAGCTAAAGATGGTTTTGACAAAACTACTCCCGGCTTACTAAAAATGTTTGGTATGTGCAGCGATGATGATTTGCTTACTCATCTTATTAGTTTAAACATTACTCCTGTAGCTATTTCTTACGAATACGATCCTTGCGATTACCTAAAAATTCCGGAATTGCTTAAGAAATATAATGGAGAAGAATATATAAAAGCACCAAATGAAGATAATCAGCATATGGTTTTAGGGATGAAAGGCTACAAGGGCAATATTCACATTCATTTTGGAGAACCTATAAATAATGATATTCTTAAGTTTAAAGAGATAAAAAACAAAAACGAATTGCTAAAATTAATTGCCGAAGTAATTGATGAAAAAATTTACCAGTATTACCATCTTTTTCCTACCAATTATATTGCCTACGACTTGTTAAATAACAAAAATGAGTTTGAAAACAACTATACTAAAGCCGACAAAGAAAAATTTGAAGCTTACATAAAAAAACGATTGGAAAATTTTAAAGGAAATGAGTTGACAAAAGAAATTTTCCTAAAAATGTATGCTAATCCGGTAATGAACAAACTAAGGGTTCAAAATTTGAAATTTGAGACTCAAAATTCAAATAATAGTAAAATATAAATTTTTAAAATATACACTATGAAAAACATTGCAGTAATAGGAGCAGGAACAATGGGAAACGGAATTGCCCACACTTTTGCTCAATCAGGATTTAATGTAAACTTAATTGATATTTCACAAGCTTCTCTAGATAGGGCTATCGCAACTATTTCTAAAAATTTAGATAGAATGGTGGCAAAAGAAAAAATTACTGAAAGCGATAAAAATACCACCCTTGGTAATATTACCACATTTACAGATATGGACAAAGGTGTTGCTAATGTTGATTTAGTAGTTGAAGCAGCTACAGAAAATGTAGATTTAAAATTGAATATTTTTAAATCGTTGGATGCCGCCACTAAGCCAGAAGTTATTTTAGCATCCAACACTTCATCCATTTCTATTACTAAAATTGCTGCGGCAACTTCTCGTCCGGATAAAGTAATTGGCATGCACTTTATGAATCCTGTTCCAATTATGAAATTAGTAGAAATTATCAGAGGTTATTCTACTTCTAATGAAGTAACTAACAACATTATGGAGCTTTCTAAAAAATTAGGAAAAGTGCCTGTAGAAGTTAATGATTACCCGGGTTTTGTGGCAAACAGAATTTTAATGCCAATGATTAATGAAGCCATCATTACCTTGCATGAAGGTGTTGCCGGAGTAGAAGAAATTGATACCGTGATGAAATTAGGTATGGCGCATCCTATGGGACCACTTCAGTTGGCAGATTTTATTGGTTTAGATGTTTGTTTATCTATCCTAAATGTACTTTATGAAGGCTTTGGAAATCCAAAATATGCTCCTTGTCCATTATTAGTAAACATGGTTACAGCCGGAAAATTAGGTATAAAATCTGGCGAAGGATTCTATTCTTGGACGCACGGAACAAAAGATTTAATTGTGTCTCCACAATTTAAATAATTGATATTATAAATAAATGATTGGAAATTTGGAATTAACTTTCTAAATTTCCATTCTTTTTAATGTCTCGGCAACAAAAACTGCCTAAAATGAAAAAATCGCACAAATTCATATTGTTTTCGTTTATCGGTCCGCTGGTAATGACTTTTTTTATTGCTGTTTTTGTATTAGTAATGCAATTTATTTGGCTCTACATTGATGAAATGTTGGGCAAAGGTTTAGAGTGGTATGTGCTTGCCGAACTATTTTTTTACGCTACCGCCAATGTTGTTCCTATGGCAATGCCACTAGCAATTTTGCTTGCCTCCATTATGACTTTTGGGAATTTGGGCGAACATTTTGAATTAGTAGCGTTTAAATCTGCAGGAATATCTCTCCAAAAAGTAATGAAACCACTTATTGTTTTTGTGTTTTTTATTAGCATTGGAGCTTTTTATTTTGCTAATAATGTTATTCCCGTTGCCAACCTAAAATTTTATTCCTTGTTGCATGATATTAGAAGTCAGAAGCCAGCAATTAATATTCAACCCAATGTTTTTTACAACGAAATTGACGGATATACCATCAGAGTAAAAAATAAAATTCCGCTGGAAGACGGCAGAGAAATGCTTAAAGATGTAATGATTTACAACCATGCCAACAATAATGGCAACCGCCAAGTTACTGTTGCCGATTCTGGTATTATGAATTTATCAAAAGATAAAGCCTATTTTACTATTAAACTTTATCATGGTGTAGATTATCAGGAAAAACAAGAAGACAGAAGTAACAATAGAAGTTTTCCTTTAACCAGATTTTATTTTGAAGAAAATGAATTTCAGTTTGATATAAGTGGTTTTCAGTTTAAGCGTAGCGATGAAGAAGCTTTTAAGCACGATTACCGTTTGCTCAACCTCAAGCAATTAATGTATAGAACAGATTCGCTGCATAAGTTTACACGAGAAGAGGCTGACTTTTTAAATGAATATGTACATTATGCCTATTTGTTTAATGATAGCATTATAGACAAAAAAAATGATGCTTTTTTAACACCTATTCAAAACATTAAAAAACACGATTCTATTCCCGATAAAGAAGTAAATTTGAAAGAGTTTAACAAGCAGCAAATTAGTCAGGTTTTTGGTATTGCTATAAATAATGCTCGTACACAGAAAGGCAGAGCAGCAGCAGCCAAAATAGAAATGAACGTATTAAAAGAAACACTTGCTAGGATTAAAATTGAATGGCACAGAAAATTTACTTTTTCTATAGCTTGTTTAATTATGTTTTTTATAGGAGCTCCACTGGGTGCCATTGTTAGAAAAGGCGGACTAGGAATGCCTGTGGTAATTTCCATCATTTTCTTTTTAATTTATTATATAATTTCCATAACGGGAGAAAAAATGGCTAAGGAACTAATTATTTCACCTTGGTTTGGTATGTGGATTTCTACCTTTGTATTGTTCCCATTAGGTTATTTCTTTACTTACAAAGCCACCACAGATTCTGCCTTATTCAATATTGATGCTTATACCGGATTTATTAAAAACATTTTTAAACGAAAGAAATAATAATTTAATTAATGAGATATTTAATTTTCATATTATTGCTTAACTTCACTTTTATCACAAAAGGACAAGAGGTTATTGATTCTTCAGAAACGGTAATGTTGGAGGTGCAAGTGTTTGATTTAGAAAGAAAAACAGCTATAAATAAAGCTAATATTAAAATTACTAATTCTCTTGGAGTATCAAATGAATATGTTACAGATAGTATTGGAGTATTAAAAATTTTAGTTCAAAAAGGACATGAATTTACTATTATCGCTTCGAAAATGGGTTTTCTTCTTGGTAAAGGAACTTTTTCGACAATTCAGAAGGATGAGGTAATAAACTCATATTTTCTTGAGTTCAATTTACAGCCCGCTTGTATTAGTAGAAATAAAAATGATTTAAAATTATTTTATAAGAAAAATGATTCAATACCTTTTATTAAAAATTCTAATGAACTACCGATTCACATTTTATTTGATATTTTAAATGAAAACCCAACTATTGTAATAGAATTAATTGGAGTTAGATCCAAAAATGAACCTGAAAAGATTTCCAAAAAAAGAGCTGAAAAAATAATAAACGAATTAGTTGCCCAAGGAATAGAAAAAGATAGATTGGTTTTTAAAGATGGTGGTATTGGAGAAAATGAAAAAGAAGAAGACAACAGACATGTTGTTTTCAAGGTTATCAAAACCGACTATGTCTCTAAAAAAGTAAAAAAATGAAAATCCTTCAAATATGTCATAAACCACCACTCCCTGCTCTTGATGGCGGATGTAAGGCTATGCATGCATTAACAGAAGGGTTTTTAGCTAATACTATTTCCGTTAAAATATTAACCATTACCACTCAAAAGCATCCTTTTCAGCCTGAGCTTTTTCCAGTAAATTATTTAGAGCAAACCAACATAGAACACACTTTTATTGATACCGCTATTAAGAAAAAAGCAGCTTTAGCTAATCTGTTCAGTAATAAATCTTACAATATCAGTCGGTTTTACAATAAAAATTTTGAAGAATTAATCACTGCTACACTTCGTAATGAAAAATTTGACGTTGTATTATTAGAAAGTCTTTATACAACTCCATACATCAATGCAATTCGTAAAAATAGTAGTGCCAAAATTATTTATCGTTCGCACAATATTGAATTTGAAATTTGGCAACGAACAGGTAACCAAGAAAATAATGCTATCAAAAAAAAATACCTTCATTTTTTAGCGAACAGATTAAAAAAATATGAGCAATCTATATTGAACTTAGTAGATGGAATTGCTGCCATTACTAAAAAAGATGAAGAACAATTATTAGCAATGGGTTGCAAAAAACCAATTACTACTGTACCGTTTGGTATCAATCTTCAAGATTATCAATTACAAGAAACGCTTCAAGAAAAAAAGCTTTTTCATATTGGCAGCATGGATTGGCTTCCAAATCAGGAAGCTATAAAATGGTTTTTTAATGAAGTATGGACAGCAGTTGTTGCCAAAGAACCGACTGCTACATTTCATATTGCCGGGAAAAATATGTCTGAAGATATTATCAACTTAGCTGCATCAACAAAAGGAGTTGTTAATGAAGGAGAAGTTGAAAATGCCAATAATTTCATCAATAAAAACAATATTATGGTTGTTCCGCTGTTTTCAGGTAGCGGTATGCGAATAAAAATTATTGAAGCCATGGCATTAGGAAAAATGGTTATTGCTACTGATATTGCTTTTGAGGGAATTACTATACAACATAAAAAAAATGGCATTATCGCTAATACAGCCAACGAATTTAAAGAAGCCATTTTAATGTGTTTAGAACACCCTGAAGTAATTAGTTCTATGGGACAAAAAGCAAGAACAACTATAGAAGAAAATTATAATAATACAATTATAGTAAAGCACCTAATTAATTTTATAGCTAACTAATGAAACTATTTGTACTACTTTCTCGCTTTCCCTACCCTCTAGAAAAAGGAGATAAGTTGCGTGCTTTTCATCAAATAAAAGAATTATCCAAACACCACGAAATAATTCTATGTGCTTTATCTGATCAAAAAATGGAGCAAGCATCTATAGATAAATTACAGGAATACTGTAAGTCAATTCATGTCATCAGACTTCCTAAATGGAAAATCTATTGGAATTTATTTTGGCAATTATTATTCACCGACAAATCCTTACAAGTAGTTTATTTTTACAACAAATCTGCTCAAAAAAAGATAACAAAACTTATTCAGGAACATCAGCCAGACCATATTTACTGTCAACTGATTAGGGTTACAGAATATGTTAAAAACATACCCATTCCTAAAACATTAGATTATATGGATGCCTTAGCTCGTGGAATGGAAAGAAGAATTGCTTTATCACCTTTTTACATCAAGTGGTTTTTAACTACCGAAACTATTAGACTAAAACGTTACGAGCACCAAATTTTTGATGCTTTTGATAATCTTACCATTATTTCTGAACAAGATAAAAACTTAATTGTGCACATAAAAAACGATGACATTCAAATAATTCCTAATGGTGTAGATTATGAAATGTTTAAGTTTCAAGAAAATTCCAAAAAAAAATATGACCTTATATTTACAGGCAATATGGCTTACCCTCCCAACATTGATAGTGTAATTTATTTGGCAAATGAAATAATGCCTTTGGTTTGGACAAAATATCCTACTGTTAAATTAGTAATTGCTGGTGCCGAACCTGATAAAAAGGTATTACAATTAGCTTCTAAAAATGTTGAAGTAACAGGATGGGTTAAAGACATTACGCCATATTATGCAGCTGCAAAAATTTTTGTTGCTCCTATGCAAATTGGTACAGGATTGCAAAATAAATTATTAGAAGCAATGGCAATGAAAATCCCTTGTGTAACGTCACAGTTAGCCAATAATGCTTTAGGAGCTGAGCATCAGAATTCCATATTAATCGGTAATGAACCCAAAGAATATTATGAACATATTATATCTTTGTTGGAAAATAAAACTTTATATAAAAACATTGCAACATCGGGATATGATTTTGTGAAAAAAAATTACACTTGGGAAGGGACAACACAAAAATTGAATGAATTGATTATAAATACTAAAAAACAATGAAAGAATTACAACAACAAATAGAAGCAGCTTGGGACAATAGAGATTTATTAAAAGATGAAGCAACAAAAAATGTTATCAGAGAAGTAATTGAACATTTAGATAAAGGAAGATTAAGAGTTGCCGAACCTAAAGACAATGATTGGCAAGTAAATGAGTGGGTTAAAAAAGCGGTAGTGCTTTATTTTCCTATTCAACAAATGAAGACTATAGAAGTTGGTCCTTTTGAATTTCATGATAAGATGGAGTTGAAAAAGAACTATGAAGCGTTGGGAATTCGTGTAGTTCCTCATGCTGTTGCTCGTTATGGAGCTTTTTTAGCCAAAGGCGTAATTATGATGCCCTCTTATGTAAATATTGGTGCTTTTGTGGATAGCGGAACAATGGTTGACACATGGGCTACTGTTGGATCTTGTGCTCAAATTGGTAAAGATGTTCATTTAAGTGGTGGGGTTGGTATTGGCGGTGTTTTAGAACCTTTACAAGCTGCTCCGGTAGTAATAGAAAATGGTTGTTTTATAGGATCCAGATGTATAGTGGTAGAAGGTATAAGAGTAAGAAAAGAAGCTGTTTTAGGGGCTAATGTGGTACTTACAAAATCAACAAAAATTATTGATGTGAGTGGAGACACACCTATCGAATATAAAGGCGAAGTACCTGAAAGAGCCGTGGTAATTCCGGGTTCTTATACCAAAGAATTTCCTGCGGGAAAATTTAATGTACCTTGTGCCTTAATTATAGGAAAAAGAAAAGCTAGTACTGATTTAAAAACATCTCTCAACAATGCCTTAAGAGAATATGATGTAGCAGTTTAAGTATTGATATTTTGAAAAAGTTTTTAATCATACAAACCGCCTATATTGGAGATGTTATTCTAGCTACTTCCATAGTGGAAAAATTACACAAAGCTTTGCCTGATAGTCAAATAGACTTTTTATTGCGTAAAGGCAATGAAAGTTTGCTCGAAAATCATCCTATCATAAACGAAATAATTATTTGGAACAAACACAATAAAAAATACGATAGCCTGAAAAGAATAACCAAACAGGTTCATCAACACAAATACGATGTGGTTATTAATTTGCAACGATTTGCTTCAAGTGGATTAATTACTGCTTTTTCGGGAGCTAAGCTTAAAATTGGGTTTGCTAAAAATCCCTTGTCTTTTTCTTTTAATCAAAAGTTTCCACATAAAATTGGTGATGGCACGCATGAAATTGAGCGTAATCATCAATTGATAAAAGCTTTTACAGATAATACTCCCGCCATGCCTAAGCTTTATCCAAGTAACAACGATTATTTGACGGTAGATACTTATAAAAAAGAAAAGTATGTTTGTATGGCACCAACTTCCGTTTGGTTTACAAAACAATTACCAAAGGAAAAATGGGCTGAATTAATCAATAGCATATCTGATAACTACCAAATTTATTTATTGGGAAGTCCTGCTGATGCTGCAGCTTGCGATGAAATAAAAACATTGGGTAAAAATAATAAAGTAGTGAATTTAGCAGGAAAACTTTCCTTACTAGAATCAGCAGCACTGATGCAAACAGCACAAATGAATTATGTAAATGATTCTGCTCCATTGCATATCGCTTCAGCTATGAATGCTTCTACTACTGCTTTTTTCTGTTCTACTATTCCTGCATTTGGATTTGGTCCTTTAGCTAAAAATGCTAAAACCATTGAAGTAACAGAAAAACTTAATTGCCGTCCTTGTGGCTTGCATGGGAAAATTGAATGTCCCGAAGGACATTTTAAATGTGGCCATGATATAACAATAAAAAAGCCCTGAAAATTTCAGAGCTTTTAGTGACCTCGACAGGATTCAAACCTGTAACCTTCTGAGCCGTAATCAGATGCGCTATTCAGTTGCGCCACGAGGCCTAATAGACTGCAAATATAGAAAAAATGGCTGTATTTTCTCTAATTTTAATTATTTTTAGATTTTAAATAACCCCTTAAAAAAATAGTTCAAGATGTCTGTTTATGGAAAAGTAACACCTCCTATTATTCAACAATTACAAGCATTAATTGGCGATAATTTTGTTTTATGGGATAATGAAAATTTAAGTAAATACAGTCATGATGAAACGGAAGATTTGAAGTTTTTCCCTGAAGTAATTGTTAAGCCAAGAACAGCAACAGAAATAAGTTCCATTGTGAAATTATGTAATGAGCATTTAATTCCACTAACTCCTAGAGGGGCCGGGACTGGTTTGAGTGGTGGAGCTTTACCTATCAATAAAGGTATTTTACTTTCAATGGAACGTTTTAATAGCATTATTGAAATTGATGAAAGAAATTTACAAGCTACCATTGAACCAGGAGTTATCACTCAAGAATTTCAAGAAACGGTAAAAACTAAAGGACTTTTTTATCCTCCTGACCCTGCCAGTAAAGGCAGTTGTTTTATAGGTGGAAATTTGGCAGAAAATTCCGGTGGACCAAAAGCTGTAAAATATGGTGTTACCAAAGATTATGTATTAAATTTAGAAGTGGTGCTTCCCACAGGTGAAATAATATGGACGGGAGCTAATGTGCTAAAAAATTCTACAGGTTATAACCTCACACAATTATTAATAGGTAGCGAAGGTACATTAGGCATCATTACTAAAGCTGTTTTTAAGCTTATTCCACACCCAAAGCAAGACTTATTAATGCTTGTTCCTTTTGTTTCAGCTGAAGAAGCCTGTAGTGCTGTCGCAGCAATTTTTAATGTAGGTATAACTCCTTCAGCAATGGAATTAATGGAAAGAGATGCTATTGTATGGGGGAAGAAATTTATAAACGATACTGCCATCAATATTGAAGATGGAATTGAAGCTCATTTACTTATTGAAGTAGATGGAAATGATATGGATATTTTGTATAAAGACTGTGAACTCATTTATCAGGTATTAGAGAGTTTTAAAACCGGAGAAATACTTTTTGCCGATGATGCCACTCAAAAGGAAAAACTTTGGAAAATTAGAAGAGTGGTAGGTGAAGCAGTAAAAAGTCAGTCCATCTATAAAGAAGAAGATACCGTAGTACCTAGAGCAGAATTACCGAAACTACTAAAAGGCGTAAAAGAAATAGGAAAAAAATATGGGTTTAAATCCGTTTGCTACGGACATGCCGGAGACGGAAATTTGCATGTAAACATCATTAAAGAAGACATGAGTGATGAAGCGTGGAATAATGAATTGCCGAAAGGAATTACAGAAATTTTTCAGCTTTGTGTACAATTAAAAGGTACTATTTCCGGAGAACATGGTATTGGCTATGTTCAGAAATCATATATGAATATTCCTTTTGATGAAAAAACCTTATCACTACAAAAACAAATAAAATCTATCTTTGATCCAAATAATATCCTTAACCCAGATAAAATTTTTCCATAAAAAAGTCCCTTAAATGATTTTTAAGGGACTTTAATTCAAAGGGAGGAGATTTTTCATGATTTAACTACCTATCTAATTAACTTTTAAAAATTTATCTCCTTAATAGAATTAAAGACGAAAAAGATTTATAAAAGGTTGCTTCGAGATTTTTTTATCTTAGGAATCTAATAATTAAACAAACTATTGTTTTCAAAATAATATTATATCCGTAAATTTGGAAAGCATTAATTAAACTAGAACTTTTATGAAAAAAATTACATTATTAAGCTTATTTTCAATACTATTTACCGTTTTTTTAAATGGTCAAATTAGTGGAACCAAAATTGAAACTGCCAAAACAAAAACTACTATTCAGTTAGATAATAATCTTTCTCAGCAATTACTTCAAGATGCACCAAAAACTCCAAGTGGGCATATTAGATGTTTTTCGGATGAAATGAATCAACTTCATCAACAAGCAAATCCTTCAATGGAATCTGTAGCAGATTTTGAAACTTGGATGGAGGAAAAATTAAAAACTTATGCTCAAGACAATGCTAACAATAAAGCATCTAGAAAAATTCCAGTAGTAGTTCATGTATTATATGGAAACTCAACTCAAAATATTAGTATGACTCAAATTCAATCACAAATAACTGCATTGAATCAAGATTTTTCTGCATCAAATACAGATATTTCTAATGTTCCTTCTACTTTTCAATCAGTTATTGGTAACTGTGATATAGAATTTTGTTTGGCTCAAATTGATCCTAACAACCAACCTACAAATGGTGTTAATAGAGTAAATGTAGGAACTACATCACTAACTACAAATCAAATAGATGGAACATGGAAACCACAAACAATTTGGGATCCTACTAAATATTTTAATATTTGGGTAGCTAATATTCAGGGAGGCGTGTTAGGATATGCTCAATTCCCTTCTTCTTCAGGTTTAGGAGGTATGCCAACCAATGGTGGTTCTGCTAATACTGATGGGGTAGTTATTCTTTACAATGCTTTTGGAACAACAGGTGCGGTTAGCTCTCCTTATAACAAAGGAAGAACTGCAACACACGAAATTGGTCATTGGTTAGGTTTGCGTCATATATGGGGTGATGGTACTTGTGCATCAGATTTTTGTAATGACACCCCTACTCAACAAACAGCAAACTATAACTGTAGAACTCATCCTTATAATGTTGGAGCTTGCTCTGGAAATACTACTGGTGAAATGTTTATGAACTATATGGATTACGTACCAGATGCTTGTATGTATATGTTTACTGCTGGTCAAAAAGCAAGAATGGATATAGTGCTACAAAACTCTCCAAGAAGAGGTTCTTTACTCACTTCAAATGTTTGTGGAGTAGCTCCATTAAACGCTAATTTTGTTGCATCTGCTACTACCATTACAGCAGGGCAATCAATTACTTTTACCAATACTTCTACAGGTCCGAATCCAATTACATCTAACTCTTGGAATTTTGATGTAACTTCTCAAGGAGGCGTTAGTCCATCAACCTCAACAGCTGCCACTCCTCCCTCTATTACATACAATAATGCTGGAACTTACACAGTTTCATTAACTGTTGGGGATGGAACTAGTAATGATACCGAAACAAAAAATGCCTACATAACTGTTTTAACTGCTGGTAGTCAAGTTTGTGATTCTACTGCTGCAACTTGGGATCTTGGACAGCATGGTGGTCAAACAGGAGCATACACTTGGGGACCAGATTGTAACGGTTCACTTCCATCAGGTTACATTTTAGGTCAAAATTGTTATAATGACAATGGATGGGCGGATAAAATACCTTATACTGGTTCAGGAACTTTCTTAACAGATGTTATTTACTATTTTAGTACTTCAGGAACTGGTAATGTTAACCTAAAAGTTTGGGGAGTAAATGCTGGTGCTCCAGGTAGTGTTTTGGCTCAACAAACCGTTCAAATTTCTCAATTAGGAAATGGTGGAACCCCTACATTATGGACACTTCCTACAGCAGCATCTTTAAATGGAAACTTCTTTGTAGGTCATGACCATACAACACTAAATAATGGCGATACCGTTGCCTTAATGGCTGCTCCTACAGGAACAAATACTGTATGGGCAAAGGAGACTGGTGGATGGGTTGATTTAGCTACTTATAGCTTAGACCATAGTGGTGCTGTTATTCCGGTAATATGTAATAGTGCAACAACTGGTGAAAAAGAAATCTTAGGTGATCTTGATGAAATTTTAGTTTTCCCAAACCCTTCAAATGGAACACTAAATATTGCTCTAACAGAGAAAAAAGAGACTACTATTGAAATTTATAATCTTGTTGGAGAGTTAATTTACACAAGTGGTAACCCACTAAATACTCAATTTTTTACTATCAACATAGATAATCAACCTAATGGTATTTATTTTGTAAATATTAAATCCGATAACAACATCACCACTAAAAAAGTATTGATTGCTAAGTAGCGAGTTAATTATTATTAATTTTTTTAAGGAGCCTCATTTTTTTGAGGCTCTTTTTTTATCTTATGCTTACCTTTGTTAAAAATTTCACCATATATGGACAATACTACCATTAAGACATTGCTTAAAACAACTGTTACAGATAATAAGCTTAACAGCATTTACAATAAGGTATTAAACAAAGAAAGAATTACACCGGAAGAAGGAACATACTTATTCTACAACGCTGAACTTAGCCATTTAGGAACACTTGCCAACTACATTAGAGAAAAAAGACATGGGAATAAAACCTATTTCAATAAAAACTTCCATATAGAACCCACTAATATTTGTGTTTTCGATTGTAAATTCTGCTCTTACTCTCGCTTTTTAAGAGAAAAAGATGAATATGATGCTTGGGAGCTTTCTGAAGAAGATATTTATGACGCCATTAGAAATTATGATGGTAAAGATATTACCGAAGTACATATTGTTGGAGGTGTCCATCCAAAAATGGGATTAGCTTACTTTAAAAATTTAATTGAAAATATTAAACGTATTCGCCCTGATATTCATGTTAAAGCTTTTACTGCTGTTGAGTTAGATTATATGTGTAAAAAAGCAAAAGTAAGTTATGAAGAGGGCTTGAAAATATTAAAAGATGCCGGACAAGGCTCTTTACCTGGTGGTGGAGCAGAAATTTTTGATGAAGATATTAGAGCGCAAATTTGTAAAGATAAATGTACTTCAGAACAATGGTTACAAATGCACGAAGCTGCTCATAAAGTTGGGATGCCCTCTAATGCAACAATGCTTTACGGACATTTAGAAAAATACGAACACCTTATCGATCATATGAACAGATTAAGAAATCTTCAAGATAAAACAGGTGGTTTCAATGCTTTTATTCCGTTAAAATTCAGAAACAAAAACAATCAAATGTCTAATATTGAGGAAGTAAGTATCATAGAAGATTTAAAAGTTTATGCTATGGGCAGAATTTTCCTTGACAATTTCAATCATTTAAAGGCTTATTGGCCAATGATTGGCAGAAAAACTACCCAATTATTACTTTCTTTTGGAGTAAACGACATTGATGGAACAGTAGATGACTCTACAAAAATATATACCATGGCTGGTGCCGAAGAGCAAAAACCAACAATGACTACAGAACAAATGATTCGTCTTATTAAAGAAGTTGGCAGAAAACCTATTGAAAGAGATAGCGTATATAACGAACTGAATGATTATTCAGAACCTATTTTAGCTTAAGCCATTTATTTTGGAAAACAAAAAAATCATTATTACCGGCCATAGAGGTGCAGCAGGATTAGCTCCTGAAAACACATTGGCTTCTATTCAATTGGCAATAGAACTAGGGGTTGATAGAATAGAAATTGATGTTCAACAAACTAAAGACAATAAAATTATTGTATTGCACGATAGAACACTTAGAAGAACTACAACAGGTCATGGTTTTGTGAAAAACCTTACCTATGATGAAATTTTTCAATTTAGTGCCGGATACAAGTTCAATAAATTTTATATCAACGAAAAAGTACCTACTTTAGAACAAGTAATTGATTTAATAGATGGAAAAGTAGAGTTGCTTATTGAAACCAAATACAGTTACATGTATTATCCTAATATTGAAAGACACATTATCAACATCATTAAAAATAAAAATGCTAAAGATTGGTGCAAAGTAATTTCTTTTAATGACAGAGCTCTTTTCAGGATTAACAAATTAGATAACAGTATTAGATTAGGCAAATTATTCGTTGGAAAACATGCTCACCTCCCACTCTCTTTTGATAAAGGACTAAATATTAGACCCTTAAAAAAATATGCTTTTGTAGATGAAGTAATCGTAAAACACGACTATGCTACCAAAGCCATTATAGAAAAAGTACACGATTTCGGTAAAGAACTACACGTTTGGACAGTAAACAACGAAGAAACTATTCAAAAACTTATTGAAAGAGGTGTTGATGGTATTATTTCAGATTATCCCAATTTGTTGATGAAGTATAGATGAAAAAAATGTTTTTCATATTATCTTTTATTACAGTTTTAAGTTGTAATGACTATGAAAATACATCAATCACACTTGACAACCAACAGAAAATTTTTACTGAAATTGTTACATGGGATAATACAAAAAAGTCAATAAATTATGTTGACTATCTTCATTTTCTTATGAATAATCCAGATACTACTCACTTTAATGAGGCAATTATAAAGTATTTTCATTATAGAGATTCATTGTGGAAAAAAGAAGGTGTTCCTAATCTCCCCTGCTTAGGATATGCGTCTATATTAATTAACCAAAAAGGTCAAGTTCTTTTCGATGATGAATTTATTCAACTTGATGAAATAAGGTCAAAATCATTTAATTTTCTAGTAAATAAAACAAAAAACATTGAGTTATCAATGAAAAAAGAAATAAAGGATTCTGAGAATAATCCAAGAGAAATTTCTACAGGTTTTTTTGAAATTAGTTTTATTAAAGATTCATCTTTAAATCTAGATTATACTATTCGTGAAGTAACATTAGCATTAGAAGATTATAAACAATATTTAATACTTAAATGGTATCCAAATAATGAAATTCTTCAGCAAGAAAACTATGAGAGTTTAAATTTTTATTATAATGAAAGGCTATTTCTTTATGATTATTCAAAGAATGAATTGAATAACCCTAGAATATATGAAATTGTACCAGAAAAAGAAGATTCTTCTAATGAATTAATTTTACCAAGTGATTAAACATAATAACTCATAAAACAAAAAAAGCTGTCAAAAGACAGCTTTAAAATGGGTGGAAGATGGGGCTCGAACCCACGACCCTCGGTACCACAAACCGATGCTCTAACCAGCTGAGCTACATCCACCATTTTGAGAGGGCAAATATACTTTTTTTTTTATACAAAATAATTCCACTACTATTTTTTATTTTCAAGCTAAAAAAATATAGCTGCACCGCTTTTTCTTAACTTTGTAATTGATGAGCGATAAAAAAAATATTACCCTAAATGTGGAAGGAATGACCTGTGCCAATTGTGCATTAGGCATTAAAAAACAGTTGGTTAAAAAAGGATTAGAAAACGTAAATGTAAGCTTCTCAACAGGCGAAGTAACCTATGATAGTAATACTAAACTCAATACTCAAGAGATTATTGACAGCATCAACCAATTAGGTTATAAAGTAATTGATGCTCCTAAAGAACAAAAAGGATTATCATCCATTGAGAAAAAATTCTACATTTCGTTAATTTTTACCACTCCTCTGTTTTTACACATGTTTATGCCACACGACAATATTTTAAATGATGGTTGGGTGCAATTAGTATTATGTATTCCTGTTTTCGGAATAGGACTATTTCATTTTGGAAAAAGTGCTTGGGGTTCACTAAAAACAGGCATTCCTAATATGGACGTGTTAATTACCATAGGTTCAACGGCCGCTTTTATTTATAGCATTGTTGGAATTTACCTCTACTATGGTACGCACGAAGCACATAATTATTTGTTTTTTGAAACTGCTGCAACGATTATCACCTTAGTATTATTGGGAAATGTATTAGAACATCGTTCAGTAAATCAGACCACCACCGCCATAAAAGAACTAAGCCAGATACAACAAAGCGAAGCAAAAAAAATAATGTCCGATGGTTCTACAACCATTGTTAGTTATGATGAAATTAGCGTGGGAGATATTATTCAGGTAAACAGCGGAGATAAAATAGCTGTTGATGGAGAAATTATTAAAGGTTCTGCTACTATTGATGAATCAATGATTTCTGGAGAAAGTACTCCTGTAGAGAAAGAAGTCAGCTCAAAAGTAATTGGTGGAACAGTAATGATGGATGGAAGCATGCAGTTTAAAGCTGAAAAAGTGGGTAGCGAAACGGTCCTTTCAAAAATTATTGAAATGGTAAAAAATGCTCAACAAAATCAACCAAATATTCAACGATTGGGAGATAAAATCAGTGCTATATTTGTTCCTGTAGTATTAGTTATTGCATTACTAACTTTTTTAATTGCTCATTTTGGTTTTGATATAAATACGCAACAAGCGTTAATGCAAAGTATAGCTGTATTAGTAATTTCTTGTCCTTGTGCCATGGGTTTAGCAACACCAACAGCAGTAATGGTAGGAATAGGAAGAGCGGCAAAAAAAGGAATTTTAATTAAAGGAGGAAGCACCTTAGAATTATTTGCCAATGCTAAAAATATGGTGTTTGACAAAACAGGAACGCTTACTACAGGAAAATTTTCCATAAAAAGAACCAAACTGTACGCTTCTATTGAAGAACAAGAACTTAAAAACATACTTTTTAGCATCGAACAACATTCTTCACATCCAATTGCACAATCTATTGTAGCTTATCTAAAACCAGATGCTACACTTATTGATTTTCCTACTATAAATGAAATAAAAGGCGTAGGTTTAGAAGTTTTTGATAAAGAAAATAACCACTACCAAGTAGGTTCGTTTAGAATTAATGAGACACAAACTAAAGACAAACAACACGCTATTTTCATTTTTAAAAACAAGGAACTTATTGCCGGAATTGATATTGAAGATGAATTGAAACAACATGTTCCAGAAACCATTTCCTTGCTGAATAAACAAGGATTAAATACGATTTTATTAAGTGGAGATGTGCAAGAAAAATGTGAAGATTTAGCTACCAAAGTGAATATTAAAACTGTTTATGGCGAACAGCTTCCTGAGCAAAAATTAGCAAAAATTGATGAATTAGAAAAACAATCACCAACGGTAATGGTGGGTGATGGAATAAATGATGCTCCTGCACTTACAAAAGCTGCTGTAGGGATTTCTATGAGTAAAGCTACGCAAGTAGCAGTGCATTCTGCACAAATTGTTTTACTTAATGATAAAGACTTATCTCAGGTATATGAAGCGTATTTAATAAGTAAACACACCTTAATCACCATTAAGCAAAATTTATTCTGGGCATTTTTCTATAATATATTAGCAATACCTATTGCTGCATTTGGTTTTTTAAACCCTATGGTAGCGGCTTTAGCAATGGCTTTCTCAGATGTAATTGTTGTTGGAAATTCTATACGTTTAAAAACTAAAAAATTGAAATAAAATCAATTTTCTACTCCTTCAAAAAAGGCAAGATTAAAATTGACCAAATACAATTGCTTTTTAGCTCTGGTAATGGCTGTATAAAGCCATCGCAAATATTCTACATTTATCATTTCTTCGGTTAGATAACCTTGCTCAACAAAAATAGCATCCCATTGTCCGCCTTGAGATTTATGGCAAGTAATAGCATAAGCAAACTTTACTTGTAAAGCCTGATAGTAGGCATCTTTACGAATTAATTCATTACGTTTTTTCCTGTTAGGTTCGTATCCATACTCTTCCGAAATGGCATCATACAACTCCCTAAATCTAGCTGGAGGCAATGATGAAGCATCAGAAAGAATACTGTCCATCAGAATTTTAATTTCTAAATCCGGTTCATTAGGATAATCCACCATGCGTATGGTAATATTGGCAAACCTAAAACCATGTTTTTCTTCAAAACCTCTAATTTTTAAAATTTCAACTATATCTCCATTAGCTATAAAACCTGCTTTTGAAGCATCATCCAACCAAAAATAATTATTCTTAACCACCATCATGTAATCGCCTGTGGCAATTTCTTCTTCTAACCATTTTATTCTTGCTCTAATTTGCAAGTTAAACAAATTAGCTCTTTTGTTACTTCGGCAAACGACCATCACATTTTCATCTCCAAACTTGCCGTAAGCATCATTTAACTCATCTTCTAACTCCAAACCAGTAATACACTTTACGTCTATAGTATCCGCCAATTCAGGAAACATAGGCAGTTCCACTTTTTTACTATTGATTTTTGCCCTTATAAAAGTTGCTAAGGATAAAATTTCACTGTCCTGAGCTTGTCTTACCACTTCATCTAACTCATAAAATTCTGGATATAAATAATAATTTTTATGTAGCAAATCTTCATCTAAAGCAGGACTTTCTTCCACACCGACAGGTGGTAATTGAGCAGTATCTCCAATAAAAATCAATTTACAATTGATGCCACTATAAACATATTCCAACAAATCATCTAACAAGCCTTTTTGGTTTCCCCAACTGCTATTAATTAAACTTCCCACATCACTAATCATAGAAGCTTCATCAACCAAAAAAATAGTGTTCTGAAATTTATTTTGTTTTATACTAAAACGAGCATAACCATCTCCCCCACTTTTTAATTGGTAAATCATTTTATGAATGGTAAAAGCTGGTTTTTGGGAATAATTAGCTAATACTTTGGCTGCTCTCCCTGTTGGTGCTAACAACAACGATTCAAAATTAAAATTAGGCAAAGTTTTTACCAAAGCTCCAACAATAGAAGTCTTTCCTGTGCCTGCATAACCTTTAAGCACAAACAAACTTCTTTTTTGTTGATAAAAAACAAAATCCGTTAATGCACCTAATACTTTCTGCTGTTTTTGAGTTGGTTTAAACCCAAAATGTTGAAGTAATAATTGATAAAACTGATTATGCATAATTAAACTTTAAACAACTTCTTAGTAAAAAAACAATATTACTACAATATTAATTTTAAATTCGCAGTTACTTATTCAATAAAAAAAATAGTAGTTTTGTTTTCAAAATTCGTTTAAATAATTAACTATGGGATTACTTATAATTATTATCTTAGCAGGTGTTGCTTTATATTTTTTATCTAAATATGTTTTAGTAGGGTTGTCTCCTGTGTTACTAAACATTGTGAAAATAGTTTTTGTAGCATTAATTGCTGTAACAGCATACATGAACTATGATTCTATTCAAAGTAAAATTGAGTTAGAAAAAGAAATTAAAAAGAGAAACAAAGTAGTTCAAGAGCGTTTAGAAAATATTAGAGATGCTCAAATAGAATACAAAAAAATTAAAGGTGAATATGCTGAAAACTTTAACAAATTACTTGATTTTTTAAAAAATGACTCTATTGTACTTGTCTATTCTGAAGGTGAAGTTCCTGACAGTTTAATCGGACAAGAAGCAAGGGCTTTAGAATTAGGTATAATTATTAGAGATACTACCAAAGTTCCTGTTAGAGAAGAATTATTTAAAGAAAACTTTGACAAAGTTGTTAAAGACATGAACATTGTACCTTTTTCTGATGGTGTAGAATTTGAAATAGCTTCAGGAGAAATTGAAAAAGGTAAAGTAATGGTAAAAGTTTTTGAAGTTAAAACACCTTACAAAAATGTTTACAATGGCTTAGACCTTAAAAACGAAGGAGTAGATTTAGATGCTTATATTGCTGTAGGATCTATGGAAGAACCAACAACAAACGGAAACTGGAAATAACGTTTCCTTTCTAAATAATTGTAGAAATGAGTTTGGTTTAAGTCAAGCTCATTTTTTATTTTAATACATTCATATACATTGAAGCTCGTAGCTAACATAAATTTAATTGACAAATCTTTTACTGATGCTAAAATAGTCGGTTATAAATTATATGTTCAGATAAGTAAAGCCGATATTAAATTGTTGGTTTTAGATAACTCCACATCTACCTTTATTGCTCTAAAAGTTTACGTATTAAATGATATTTATACCGACCATGCTTTAACAGAAAAAATTCAGCTTTTTATTAAAGAAGATACTTGGATAAACGCCAACTTCTCATCAACACATATCATTTTTGTAAATAATAGAGCTACGATAATGCCTAATGCCCTTTTTAATAAAGATGAATTAGCCATTTACCATCAATATAATTTTACACCCAACGAAACGGACAATTATTATTTCGATAAATTTTTAAATCTTCCGGCAAATAATATTTATGCCGTTCCCGACTTTATTATTTCCTGTTTTGACAATGTGAAAAACAAACATTTCTTCCATTTTTCAACACCATTAATAGCTTCTGCTTTATTGCATGCAAAAAACACCAATGCTTTATCTTTAATTGATGTGCATGTGTTACCCAATTCTTTCCAAATTATAATTATAAAAAATCAGCAACTAACTCTTTACAATTCATTTGATTACCAAACCAGTGAAGACTTTATTTACTATTTGCTTTTTGTATTAGAACAGCAAAAAATTGACAATAAAAAAGTACACATTCGTTTATTAGGAGAAGTAGAAAAAAATTCTACCATTTATACCCTACTAAATACCTACATTAATGAAGTTTCATTTTTAGAAAAGAACGATTTACTTGCTAACTCATCCTTAAAATTGAGTTATATTTTCGATGAAATTTCACCAATCTATTATTACTCCATTTTTCAACAATACTTGTGCGAATAATTAGCGGAAAATATAAAGGAAAAACTATTTCAGCCCCTAAGCAACTACCAGTTAGACCAACTACCGACTTTGCTAAAGAAGGCTTGTTTAATATCATTGAAAATAATTTTGATATTAATGATTTAACAGTGTTGGATTTATTTTGTGGTACAGGAAATATTTCTTTAGAATTTGCTTCAAGAGGTACGAAAAACGTTACCAGTGTTGATGCCAACAACCACTGTGTGCGTTTTGTTAAAGAAACCAGTACTAAGCTTGACTTAAAACAAATTCAAGTGATAAAACAAGATGTATTTAGGTTCTTACAAAAATCTATACATCAATTCGATTTTATTTTTGCCGACCCTCCCTATCAACTAAAAGAATTAACTGAAATACCTAACTTAATCTTTAAAAACAACTGGCTAAAAAATGATGGTTGGTTGGTTTTAGAGCATGACAAATTTGTGGAATTTAGTAATCATCCCAATTTTTTTCAGCACAGAAAATATGGCAATGTTAATTTTAGTTTTTTCCAAAACCAATAACTTTTGAAAGCTCATATTAACTATAAAAGTATCTGGAAAATTGCTCTTCCAATTATATTAAGTAATGTAGCACTAAATGTAATAACCGTTACCGACACCATTTTTTTAGGTCAGGTAAATCACATTGCACTTGGAGCTGCAGGCAATGCCGGAATTTTTTACTTTGTTTTAATTCTTACCGGAGTTGGATTAAGCACGGGAGCCCAAATTATTATGGGTAGAAGAAATGGTGAGAAGAACTTTGCTCAAATTGGAGCTATTTTCGATCAAACCATCTATTTGCTTTCTTTTATTTCTCTATTAGTTTTTATACTTCTTCAATTTATTGCTCCCGTTTTATTAGAAAATATAACCTCCTCCTCTGCTATTTATAATGCTACTATTGAGTTTTTATATTATCGTTCTTTCGGGGTACTTTTTCATTTTCTAAATTTTGTTTTTATAGCTTTTTATGTAGGAACAACCAACACCAAAGTACTTATCCATACCACCATTGCTATGATGCTAGTAAATGTATTTTTCGATTATGCCCTAATATTTGGGAATTTCGGTTTCCCAAGAATGGAAATTAAAGGTGCTGCCATAGCTTCCGTTTTAGCTGAATTAGTAGCTTTTTGCTACTTGGTAGTTTATACCCATAAAAATGCTTTTGTAAAACAATTCCAACTATTTAAATTCAAAAAAATCAATTGGAAAATAATTAATAAAACTACAAAAGTTGGTAGCCCTATTATGCTTCAGAATTTTTTAGCAATTAGTTCTTGGTTTATATTCTTTATGATTATTGAAAAACTGGGAGAAAAAGAATTAGCCATTTCTCATATTATCCGTAGTATTTACATGGTGCTTATGATTCCACTTTTTGGATTTAGCTCTGCTACCAACACTTTAGTAAGTAATCTGATTGGACAAAAAAGAGAGTATAAAGTAATGACACTTATCAAAAGAGTTTTGTTGTTAAGTTTAGGTTCAACGATGGTTATAGGTATGTTTAGTATATTTTTAGGAAAGGAAATTATAGGGTTTTATACTCCGGATATAACCCTAATAAACGATTCCATTCCAACATTAAGGGTTATTAATTTAACTATGTTTTTCTTTTGCATTGCTTTTATCTTATTCAATGCCGTTTCAGGTACAGGAAACACCAGAGTATCTCTCTTAATTGAAGCGACAACCATCTCTATTTATTTAGTGGCAGCCTACTTTATTGCTATAGAATTTAAAGCTTCCTTACCTGTGGTTTGGTGTTCGGAATTTATCTATTTTGGATTATTAGGTATCTTCTCTCTTTGGTATTTGAAAAAAGGCAATTGGAGAAAGTTGAAAATTTAAAAAACCTCAACTTTTAAAACCCAAAGTTAATTCCTGCAGTAATTGTCGTAGTTTTTCCACGCATCAATTCAGGAGTATAGAATTCATTTCCTTTAATATTGGATAAAGCTGCTCGAGCAAAAATATAACCGTCATTAATTACTTCGTAAGAAGCGATAGCCTCAATAGTTTGGTTTTCCCAGTCAACTCTTTCCATAAAATTTAATCCGGTAACATTACTGTTTCCTTGAACAATCTCAAAAACATGTGCATCACCTTTTTGTGCATGGGTATAAGCTAGTGCTAATTTTAACCCACGAATAACTTTTAAACCTGCTTCCAAGTATATTTCCTGAGCATTTTCACCCAAATAATGTCCTAATGTATATTGATTAGAAGCATAGGTAGTCGATTCTATTTGGTGTCTATAAGTCCATGGATTAGTTCGTGTATATTCAGCAATTAAATAGGTATTTCTTATTGGAAAATTGTTGATTTTCATTCCCAATTTAGCACTAAAAAGATTAGTATGATTGTTTTTATCCCACATGTTTCCAATACTGATTTCATCTAAAAAAACAGTAGTATACAAATGTATGTACTTAATCTGTCTTGAACTGATATTAAAAAACATCTGAGAATTTTGCCCTACAGCATTACTTCCTGCTCCATTAAAAGTATGATCAACCGATTTATAAAACATAAATGGAATAAAATAAAATGGTTTTACACCATCATCAGCATAAACAACTGAATTTCCCAATGAAATAAAGAAATTTTTAAATGGCTTAATAGTAAACAAATTAGCCGCTAAATTTTTGTTGGTATAAACTTCTCTTTTTTGGTTGTTCACTAAAAATATTCGGTTACTGTCCAAAATTTCTGAAACCAACCAAGAGTGAATATAATTTAGCTCAAACCATTTAGTAGGTTTAATATTAAAATCTACATATCCAACAGAAGGGTTTTTCCCTGAAAAGATATTAGCTCCATGATAATTATCTCCCCAATTATGGTTGTCTTTAACAATTCCTAACCTTCCCCATTTCCACGAGTAAAAAACACCACCCAACATTTCACTATAATCGCTTCGTTGTCCAGTTTGTCCCTGATTATACTTAAAATTTCCTCCTTGAGTAGTAGTTAAATGCTCCGGAGCAGCTAAAATATCAGAAATGCCATTATCTCGCAAACTAGCATAAAAACCAAAATGAGTTCCAATATTTCCATACAATTCTCCTCCATTCCAACGATGTGTGTAAGCTCCATTTTCATTAGTAGCATACTTAAATCCTAGAATCGGATTTACCGTTAAAGTAAATAAACTATCATTATAATAGAATAGATCTTTTCTTTTTTCAAATTCGCCTTTCGTACCAATCAGTTCTTTATTAAAATCTTTGAGGTAAAACGCTAATTCTTTTTGTTGTCTTTTATTTAAGTCAGTTTTTTGCTCATTAATTTCTTCCAATTTTTTAGCAATAAACATACGTGAATAAGGTTTTACAGCTGAATTTAACTCAATTTTTTTTTCTTGAGCCATCTCATCCAAAAATTCATAAACACTAGAAGTAATAGGCTGCAACACCACCTGACTTTTCAATACGCTCCATCCAATAAAAAAGAGCAAACAAAATATTAAAATTCTCTTCATAATTTTAATTCAAAAATACTTATTCTTTATATTTTTTTAACTCAGTTACTCCTCACTTTCTTAAAAAGAATGTTACAAACTGCCTTATAAAAATAACTCACATCTGTTTTAAATGGGTGTTGTTTGTACGCTTTAATATATCTAATTTCAGATAAAATAATATCATCTAATGTTTCAGGTAAATCAACATAAAAAGGTGGAATAAGTCCTGGTTTCACTTCTTTTCTTAATGTTTTTAATTCTTCAGTATAAAGGTTTAAATATTGTTCACTTAATGGGCGAACACCCACCAATTTTATTTCTCCTTTTATAAAATTATACACCATGGGTAATTCATCTATCCACAACTTCCTAAAAAATCTTCCCCAAGTGGTAATTCGGTAATCATTTTTAAACTTCCCTCCTTTTTGTAATTTATTCGTTTTATACAAATAGTCTTGTAAATATTCAGCATAAGGATGCATGGTTCGTATTTTAAAAACTGTTATGGGCTTATTGTTTTTACCAATTCGTTGCATTTTAAACAACAAGCTAAATCTTGGTAATGGTCGAGGTTCAAAATCAGCATTTTTTTTGACTACAAAATAATGTAAATTGTTGATTTCATTATCTTCCATAATTTCGAAACCGGCATAAGCTACTCTACCTAACGCCTCTGCTTTTGATAAAGTTTGATTTCTGCCCGCTGTAATAAAAAAGTAAAACCATCGGGTAAAAAAAAGTTTAGAAAACACCCGCTTAAAAATAAAATCGAAGAAATAGTAAATCTGAGCAATAATAATAGGATATTTTCGATAAATCCTTTTTCTACGTTCCTCTTTTGTTTCTACACAACCAATAAAAATTCCATTATCAACTAATTTTTGATGAACTTCATTAAAAAACTGATTAATATCTTTTATATCATTGATTTTATTAAGATTAACAATACCTTTTTTAGGTGGTTCAATTTTTTTAATATTGAATACATTAATGGTTTTTAACACCTCTGTTTCGCCAGACTGCACATCCATATAATTGCTTATAAATTCATAAGCAGCTTCACCTTGTTCTTGTATGATGAGTGTTTTGTTCAATCTTAATTTTTACTACTAAAATTCATAAAATAATCTTTCCAAAAAGCAGTGACATCAATGGTTGAATGAAGCATTTTTTTCTGACGTTCATCAAATACTTGTTTTAACTTATCCATATTTAATAATTCATCCACTTTATCAAGTAACGCATTTTCCTTATCGGTGGTTATCCCAAAAGTTAAGTGATATTTATGTTCCAACTCTTCCAAATAATTTAATTTTCCAACAAAATCATTGAATCGTATCGCAGGAGTTCCTAACACTGCTGCTTCAGCTGTCATGGTTTGACTGTCTCCAATAAATATTGTAGCAAAACTTAATACATGATGCATCTCTTTTGGATGAACAGCAACTCTGTAAGCTTCCAACTCTGTTACTAAAGGACGTTCGGAAGTAATATAAATATTGCCGTACGGTTTAAACTTTTCAATTAATTTTTTAGCCAACATAGTGTTAATCCCTTTTTTCCCTTTATCGTGATGAGCAGTAAGCTCCACAAAACGTAAAATAAAATAGGGTTGATTGTTTTTAAACAAATGTTCTATCTTACTTTTATCGGGAGTAAAATAATTGGGATGTAAATAAGCTAATTCATGGTAACCGTTATAGGCTACTTTTTTATGCTCGTAAGGATGAACACTACAACATTCAGGAGCTAGAACTGCTGTTGCATATTTATAACCATATTTCACCAAATAAGGTACTTCTTCAGCATCATCTTCATTTAAAATGATAGATGGAATTCCCAATAATTTACCGATGTGTGCGATTACAATGTCCGTTCCTATCATCATTTTTGGATGATATTTCAAACAAACTCTTAATAAAATCAGTTGTCTTTTAAGCACCTCAACTACTAAAGAAAATTTCCCTTTACCTTTTCTTGGAGGAAGAAAAATAATGTTGTAAGGCAAATTATCCAACAAATCAAACAACACATCTTTGGCTCTTGCTACTAAAATTATACGGCAGTTTTCCGCAAACATTTGTTTCATTACTACCGAAACATTATGATAATGAGCAGGATGACCTAAATAAAATAAATATGTTGAGGAATCACACTTCATGCGTGCAACAATAGTACAAAATTATCAGAGAAAAAAAGAAAGATTTTTAGAGGAAAAATACAATATGATTGTTAAGAACTCAACTCATTTAACGCCAACAACATCCATGCTTGACTCCACCGCATAAATGGTGTTTTAATAGTATATAACGGGTATTTTTTATAATAAAAATATCCTTTTTGTGGATGTTGCATGGTTTCGATTGTATATTCAGCTACCTGTTTGGCAAAAGGAGCATATTGCTCATCTAAATACGCTAAACGAAAAAGAGTTATAATCCCCTGAGCTTGATTATGAATTTCAACAGGGTATTTATCTGGGTAACGATATACAGACTGTCCGTTGGGTAAAAATTGTTTTTCGAAATAAAAAGTAGCTCCTTTTTTCAAAGCTTTAAGATAAACAGGATTTTCTCCAGTGTATTTTAATACATAATGTATGGAATCTAACACATATCCTTGATGAAAGTCTATTTGTTTTCGTTCTTTTCCTGTCTCCACATCAATACTGTAATTCCAACTTCCATCTGTCTGTTGATGAGCTACAGTAAAATTGGTTAAACTCGTTGCTAAGGTTTTGTAACTTTCATCTTTAGTTAAAAAATACAAACGAGCAAATAATTCTGCTCCCAACATGCTGGCATTATAACAACAATCGATAGTTTTTGTACTATAACTCACACATTTTCCCTCGGGAGTACTCGTCCACGCTAAATCATTTTTCACAAATTCACCAATACTAATTAATACTTCTTTCGCTTTTTCATCTTTTGTAGCTAAGAAATATTCAAAAATACCTTTGGCAATAAAACCACTTACCACTATGGTGGGAGAATACTTTTCTAAAAATTTTAACGGACTAGCCCAATCAAAATTATAGCCCCAGCAAAAGTTTGTGTACCCTTTGCTTCTATTTTCCAACAACCAATTGAAAAAGAAATGCATCTTTTTGAGGCACTCTTCATTTTGTTCTTTTTGGTATTGAAGTGAATACGCATGTAGTAGTAACCCAATAGCTTTGGGATTATACTCTTTTTTTATCCCCAATAATTTTCTGATGTTGAATGGGTTTCTTTTTTGAAGCTGTATGGCTAAGACAGGTCCCCATTTACCTAAGAAATAAAAAGGAAAAGGAGAGTTTAGGGTGTCATACGGGTCGTAACCTTTAAACGCTTGAGATTCGATGTAATTGATTAGTTTCTCTTTAGCCTCCTTCATAGCTTAAGCATTACAATTGTTCCACTACTTCAAAAGTAGCTTTAGTACTTTCATAACATTCTTCAAAAGATATAGGAAGCGGTTTTCCTTGTGTAACAGCTTCTATAAAGGCAGCTACTTCTTGCTGATGTCCTTTTTCTTGCTGTGCTAATTTGGTTTTATGCTTTGATTTACCATAAATAGTGGAGGTTTTAAAATCATCAATAATAATGGATTGTTCCCCACAAAAAACTTCTAAATACTCTTTAGCTAACTTTTTACTTCCGTTAGAAAAGTAAGAAATGGAGGCAATACTTCCATTTTCAAAAGCAATGCTAATACTAACTGTATCATGAATATTATTAGCAGAAGACATTGCGTTGGCAGTAATCTTTTTTATAGGGGAATCAGCAATAAATCGACATAAATCAATAAAATGACAAGCTTCTCCAATAATTCTTCCACCACCAATTTCAGAGTCGTTTATCCAATGATTCGCAGCAACTTTTCCGGCATTAATTCTATAGTTAATGGCTTTAGGCAACGCATTTCCTAATTTATTTTTCAGCTCCACAATTTGAGGAGCAAACCTACGATTAAAGCCTACCATTAACTGTCCTTTGCTTTTAGCAGCAACTTCTTTTATTTCTTCTAATTCAACTGTAGTTAAACAAAGGGGCTTTTCTACAAATACATTTTTATTAGCATTCAATGCTTTTATAACATATTTAGCATGTAAATGATGTGGTGTGGCAATAAAAACAGTATTGATATCTTCATTATTAATAATATTATCGATATCTCCTGTGCAGGATTCAAAACCAAACTTGTTAGCTACATTTCTTGCAGTATTAGATCTATTAGTAGCTACACCTACTAAGTGTTGATTCTTTAAATTAGGTAATAAAAAGTTCTGAGCAAAAGAACCCGCTCCAACAAACCCTATTTTCACCTTGCCGGGATGTAATGTTTTGGAAATGGTTATTTGCTCATTTTTCAATTCCTTTTTCACATCATATTCCAATACAATGCCGCAAAAGTTTTCAGATTTGTTTACAATCAACTCATAAGCCTCCTTAGCTTTATTGAATGGAAAAACATGAGAAACAATATCTGTTAAGTCTATTTTCTTGTTCTCAAGCAACTCTACAAAAGCTTGCATGTTGCGGTTTTCTGTCCAACGTACATGGCTGATAGGATAATCGTGTCCTTTTTGTTCGTATTCCACATCATTTCTTCCCGGACCATAAGAAGAAGACATTTTTAAAGTCAATTCTTTTTGGTAGTAATTTTTCCTATCAAAACCTGTAGGAACAGCTCCCACAATAACAATATTGGCTTTTTTACGAGCTATTTCTCCGGCAAAATTTATTGGGTCTAACGATGAAGTTCCTGCAGTAATAATTACTGCATCTGTTCCATAACCGTTAGTTTGTTGCAAAATAATTTCTTCAATACCGTTAGTATTTCTTTCCCAAGCATTTTCAAAACCATTTTTATGAGCCAATGTTACTTGTTGATTATCTATATCAATTCCTATAGCTTTTACTCCGGCAGCTTTGAGTAACTGTAACGTAAGTTGTCCAACCAATCCTAGTCCAATTACTACACAAGATTCTCCCAACACTACTTCTGCTTGTCTAACTCCCTGCATCGCAATGGCTCCAATAGTGGTAAAAGCAGCCGATTTTAAAATTTCTGGGTTATTAATTTTTACACACAAATTTTTAGGAACAACTACCACTTCGGAATGATTGGCTGTATTTCCTCCACAAGCAACAACATCTCCAATATTAAATTCAGTAATATCTTCGGCAACAGCTATTACTTCTCCGGCACAACTATAACCTAATGGCGAAGGACTTTCCAATTTGTTTTTTACCATTTGGTAAGTTTTCATTACGCCAAAAGTTTGTGCTGCTGTAATTACCTTTTTTACCTCATCTTTTCTTGCTTTTGCTTTACCAATATAGCCCAAACGAGCATCTTTTACAGTCTTTCCTTCCGTTCCTGCACTAATTACTGAATAATGATTTCTAACCATTATCTGTCCTTTTTCCAATGCAGGAAAAGGAACTTCCAGTAATTGCATAAATCCATCTTTTAAATTCTGAGTAAGTTGTTCCATCTTTACTTGTTAAGTGAACAAAGGTAAAAAATTGTTTGGGCTTTAAAAACGATATATTGCATTTAGCATCTAGCTAAAACAAAAAAGACCGAACAAATATATGCTCAGTCTTTTCTATAGCTTTAAAAATCAACTAATTATTCAGCTGATTTATCTTCTACTTTTTCTACTTTATCATTGTTAGTAGTAGTTTTAGATGCTTTTGCTTTACTTGCACAACAAGATTTTTTTCCGTCTTTTGAAGCACAAGCTTTTTTATCAGCAGTTTTTTTATCTGTACTTGCTTTTTTGTGTTTTTTATCTGTACATTCTTTAGTGCATTTTTCACCGTCACATGGAGCAGCTTCTACATTGCTTAAACCAACAAAGCTGATTAATGCAACTGCTAAAAATAATTTTTTCATAGTATTTGTGTTTATTTGAATATTGAACAGTAAAGATATACATTTTTTGATGAAATAATATGTTGAAATGTTAAAAATTTAAAAACTTTTATTCTGTATTAATGACAAATACATTCTTTTACTATTCTATTTGTAGTTGTTCCCGCCCAACAACAATTGATATAAACACATGAAATTATTTTATTAATATTGTCTTTTGCCTATTTAATTAATGATGTTACAGCAAAATTTTTTTCTAAAAAGCTTATTCCTCCTATTTTTATTAGGCGTTACTGCTTTATGCTCGGCACAAAAACCTGCTCAGATAGAAATTCTTAATGCTAATTCTTTAGAATATGATGAATCAACAGGTAAAAAAGCTAAAAAATTAATTGGAGATGTTCAGCTAAAACATGATGATGTACTTATGTTTTGCGATAGTGCTTATGTTTTTTCAGAAAGTAATAGTATGCACGCTTATAGTCGAGTAAAAATTCTTCAAGGCGACTCGTTGCAACTTACCGGAGATTCTTTAATTTATTATGGCAATACTAAAAAAGCTATTCTTAGAGGCAATATTCAACTGGTTAATAAAGATGTTACATTAATCACTAAATTTTTAGACTACGACAGGACTTCTAACATCGCCTATTATTACAATGGTGGAGAAATGATTAGCCGCCAACAACAGGATACACTTACTTCCGAAAAAGGATATTACCATGCCAACCATCAATCTTTTTATTTTAAAGAAAATGTGGTGCTTACTAACCCACAATATAAGATATTTGCTGACACACTAAAATTTCACTCCTCTACCGAAACAGTTTATTTCCTAGGAAAAACCACTATTTTAAGTGATGAAAATTTTATCTATACCAATGATGGTTGGTATAACACTAAAAATAATACTTCAGAATTTTATACTGATTCCTATATATACTCAGAAAATAAATTTATTTATGGCGATACCATTTTTTATAACAGAGATTTAGGGTACGGAAAAATTACTTGTAATGCGTTGATAAAAGATACTGCAGATGATTTACAAATTTTAGGCGATAATGTTCAGCTTTTTGAACTAAAAGATAGTGCCGTTATTACCAAAGAAGCTTTACTAATGCAATTTATGGATAATGATACACTTTATTTACATGCAGATACTTTTAAAGTTTACGCCAGTTATAAATACGATTTAGATTCTCTTAACCATGACACATTGAGTATAGATACGCTAAGAAATTTATTGGCTTACCATAAAGTAAAATTTTTTAAAAGAGATATGCAAGGTAAGGCAGATTCTGTAGTATATAATTTTACCGATTCAACTGTGAATTTTTATAGAGACCCCATTATTTGGTCTAACGAAAACCAATTAACAGCCGATTTTATCTATTTACAAATGAAAAACAAAGTCATTGATGCCATTTTTATGGAGAAAAATGCTTTTATAATTTCCATAGCAGATTCGATACACAAACACTTTAACCAAATTAAAGGTATTGATATGGTGGGTTATTTTAAGGAGAAAAAACTTTACAAAATTGAAGTACACAACCAAGCAGAAACAATTTATTTTGCTAAAGACGATGATAACAGGTATATAGGTGTAAACAAAGCTACTGGGAATGACATGCTTATTTTCTTGGAAGATAACACCTTAAAATCGCTAACTTTTATTAAAGATCCTGATGGTGTTTTTCATCCAATTAATGAGCCTTCACCAAAAGACTTAATTTTAAAAGGGTTCAACTGGAACGAAATTGACAGACCAACAGATCAGTTTGATATTTATTGAACCACTAACTTTCCTGTTTGAATTAATTGATTATCATTAAATACCGTAATAATATAGTTTCCTGAATTCCAACCTGAAACATCAATTTTTAACTGATTGTTGAAAATTTCTTCATGTACAACACTGCCCAATACATCATAAACAACAACTTGTAATTGATTATATGGAACAAGCGTTTTTAACCAAAACACATCATTGGTAGGGTTTGGAAATATTTCTATTACAGCAACTTCCTTATTCTTAATTTCATCAATAGCCACAGCACTCGGACTATTTGCAAAAGCATATTCTCCTAACAACAAACTATCTATAACTACATATCCATAAGGAACTCCCGGTATAACAGTTTTACTATAATAAGGAAACTCTTGCCAATCATCATGTGCATCTTCTCTGTAAAGTAAAACCAAACTATCATGGTTTACTGAAAGCAAATCTATATCTAAAAATCCACTACTTGCTCTACCATCAAAATCTATTCTGGCAGAAGCCGAAAAACCAGTTGGTAAAATACCTGTAAATCGCCAATACCTACTAGATGAAATCTTATAGTTATTTACATTATTTTTTACTGAATCGGGAGCAACCCAATGATGTTCAATATGTAACAAAGCAGAATCGCTAACAGCATTTACACCAACTCTTACTAAGGTAAGGTTTTGAAGTTGAGGGTTAAACGTATTTTTAATCTTAAGTTGATTATCTGTTCTAGCTTGATTTAATAAATTAGCTTCATTTAAAATTACTACTGTTGGCTGAAAAGGTACACTTACCAAAGCAGTAGAATATTGTCCGGAGGCTACAATATCGGTTGTAAATTTATTCCAATTATTGTCATAAAAAGTTACTTCAAGTGGAGTTCCTGTATGGAAAATAGTAGCTCCTCTTAATTTTTGCTGAACATGAAGTGTTACGTCATAATTAGGTGAATTTAATACTACATCAAAAGAATCTACTTTAAAATTAGAAAACCCCGGACTCAACACCCAATCATTAAAAAAATCGGTCATATTAACACCTGTAAAAGTGGTTAAAAAATCTTTAAACTCTGTTGGATTAATATTTTTAAATTTAAAACTATCCATTAACTGTTGCACACCATAAAAAAACAAAGAATCACCTAAATAAGCTCTCATATTATGAGCAACTGAAGCACCTTTTAAGTAAGAATGTGTTCCATAAGTATAAGCATGATCCATATTACTTAACGACCTAAACCCATCATCATCTATATGAGCAAACTGCAATACTTGTTTATGATTAGCTTTAACATCAGTCATATAAGCATCTCTACCATATAAAAATTCTGTAAAAATATGTTCTGAATAAGTCGCAAAACCTTCATTAATCCACATATCTCCAGCAGTTTCACAAGTTACTAAATCACCCCACCAATGGTGAGCAAATTCGTGAGCCATTAATGTTTCATAAACTAAACTGCCATTTGCGGCAACTCTCGGATAAGCTACACATGTTGCATGTTCCATAGCTCCACCATTAAAAGGCACTAACACGAAACCAATTTTACTCCACAAATACGGCCCATATTGGTTTTCGTAAATAGCCAATGCTTGGTTTAAATTTACAAATGAATTTTTAAAATTAGTTGTATCAGGAGCTCTAGCTACTAACTCTACAGGGATAGTTCCATTGGTGCCTAAAAAAGTTTGGTGAACAGTTGCATAGTCTGAAACAGCTGCACAAACTAAGTAGGTTGGTATAGGTTCATTCATTATCCATTTTCTAACAATGGTATCTCCTGTAATTACAGAATCACTTACCAATACTCCGTTACAATGAGCTTTTTTACCTCCGGAAGTAACAATATTAAACTCATAGGTAGCATGTTCTACAAAATTATCAAAACAGGGAAACCAGACTCTTCCATAATTATGAGGATCTGCATTAAAGCCTACTCCTAAATTATAGGCATAGGTATTATCGAAATAAAAACCACCAAAACCGCTATTATCAGTTTGCGGAGTTCCATTATAAAAAACAATTACTTCAGAAGTATCTCCAACATTCATTGAAGCAGGTAAACTAACTGCCAATAAAGTATCATTATAACTAAAAGTCAGTAAATTATTAGCGGCATCTTTAACAGAATCTACATTAAGCTCCAATAAATCTAAATCGAGTAAATTAATACCATTGAGCTTAGGTGTAAAAGTAATTTTACAATTTCCAGCAATAATTTTATTGGTAAAATCAGTAATATCTAAATTTATTTGATAATTCAGAACATCAATGGTATCACTTCTGCTATTTAAGGCTTTGTTATTAACCTCTATCGGTTTTTCTTGGGCATAAGTTATAGTCAAAGTAAAAATAGTAACCGCTACAAAAAGTAATATTTTTTTCATATTTAAATATTTCAATAATAATTCATTGTAAAAATACAAAAACAGAAAGAATATTAATCCTCTAAACTTTAACTGTAAAAAAATTAACCAAACAATATATTTTTTTACTTAATTTTAACATCTAACTAATTTATAGTAATATTGTAATGCTATCAAATAATTTTGCAAAATCCTATTTTTAATAAATTATTGATTTTATGTAAATTAAGTTTTAAAATTTTTACAAAAACTACTTACTATTATGAAACCTTCTAAAGAGTTATTTTATTTAATAAAATCACTTACTAAATCGGAAAAAAGATATTTCAAATTAATGTCGTCACTACAAACAGGCGACAAAAATTACATGAAACTTTTTGAATGTATTGATGAATTAGAAGATTACGATGAAGAGGCAGTTAAAGAAAAACTTAAAAATGAAAAATTCATTAAACATTTACCATCCGAGAAAAACCACCTTTATAAACTCATATTAAAAAGCTTACGAAGTTTTTATTCTGACAATTCTGCTGCTTCTGTTTTACAAGAAAACCTCAGAAACATTGAGCTTTTATTCAACAAAGCACTTTATACCGAATGTTTTAAAAATATACAACGTGCTAAAGGAATTGCTTATACGTATGAAAAATTCTACTTTTTACTAGATTTAATTGATTGGGAAAAGAAACTTATTGAAGAAGCTTTTTTAGACAATAAGTTTAAAGTAAACATGGAGAATCTTATTGAAGAAGAAGCCGATTGTTTAGAAAAACTTAGAAATATTGCGGAATACCAAAAACTGTATTCAAAAATCAACTACATCATTAGAAAAAGTGGTTTTACACGAAATATTGAAGGTCGTGAAGAAATAAAGAAAATTGCCAACCACCCACTTATTATAAACAAAGGTACAGCTCATTCTATAAAAGCAACAACTGCCTGCCTTTCTATTAAAGGACTTTGTGCTGTTACCGACCAAAACTTAGAAGGTGCTTTCAGTAATTTTAGTTATGTAGTGAAAATTATGGAGGACAACCCACCCATAATGCAAGAGCTACCAAAAAGATACATTAGAGCATTAAATAGTGTAATGTATGTTCACTTAAGTAAAGGCGAATGGAATGAAACTTTTAAGATTATAAATAAAATGAAAGGGCTTTTATCTAAACGTGGTTTTGAAAGTATGGATATACAATTAAAACTATTTTCTATTCCATTTAATGCTGAACTGAATGTACATATTAAAATGGGCAACTACATGAAAGCCATCAAACAGGTTATTCCTAAAATTATTGAAGGGTTACAACATTTTGATGGTAAAATAAACAAAGAAGAAGAAATGTTGTTTTATTACAATATTTCTAGAGTTTATTTCTTTACAGATGATTTAAAAAGTGCTCTGAAATACATTAATATGGTATTAAATGAAAATAAACCCGGACTAAGAGATGACGTATATACTTTTGCCAGATTAGTAAATCTCATTATTCACTTTGAACTGAACAATATTGATTTACTGGAATATAACATAAAATCCACCAAGCGTTTCCTTACCGTTAACAAAAGAGATTTTAAGCTGGAAACGGTTTTCTTAAACGAAATGAGAAAATTAGTAAAAGCAAAAAATGAGGAAAAACAACAAGAACAATTCATTACCTTTAAAGGAAATCTAATGAAAGTTTTTGAAGATCCTTATGAAAAAATAGCGCTAGATTATTTTGATTTTATCTTATGGTTGGATAGCAAAATAACCAAACAATCTTTTGTGAAGTTGGCTATGGAAAAAAGTAATTCAAAATAATTTATAATATACCCCTTACCTTACTATTCCAGTTTTTCTACCAAGCACAGCAGATGCTACACTTTACTATCACTTTAGATTTTATCTAGCCCTCACTGCTTCAACAGTTTCACAACATCCGTTTTGTCATTAGCTATTATTACCAAATGATAATTACCTGCCTTTAGTTGGTATTTGCTTAAATCTAATTGTAGGTTTTGTTGGTTTACTTTTTTAGTAAATATTAACTTGCCATTATTATCATAGAGGCTTATTACTGTTGCTTGTGCTTGTTTTAGTTCTATGTTGAGTTGTTCTTTAAATGGATTGGGATAAGCTGCAAAACTTGCTGTGGCTAGTTCATTGATGCTTGTTGCCATCACCACCCATTGCCCGTCTGTTGGTACTTGGGTCATTAAGCTTGCTCCGTTTTCTGCTCTTATAGAAAAGTAATAGTCTTGATTGAATGGTACGGATAAGCCTGTATGGGTAATGGCTGTATTCATTCCATTGTTGGTCCATGATACTACATTGGAATCGCCTGCTGTGGTGCCTATGGTATACCAATAGGCTACTACGTTAGAGTGTGGGTCGGTGGTGCTTGTCCAGTTGGCACTTAATTGGGTGTTGGTATTGGTGGTGTCTATGTCTGCTGCTGTTCCATCGTTGGTGGTAAAGGTTAAGGGTGATGTCCAATCTACATTGATGAGTTGTTCTGCTATATTGGATATGTTGTTGGCATTATCATCTACTATAGTTTTTACTTTTCCGCTTGGTGTACTTGGGTTAGGGTTTTGATAACGTATGTCTGATGTGATTGGGTTGCCTACTGTTACAGTTACTGATGGGTATCTGGAGCGATATACTTTTAGCTCGGCTACAGATATGTTAGCATTGCCGCTTCTAAAGGATATGTAGCTTCCGGTAGCTAGTGGGGAGCTATCGTTCCATGTGGTAATGTAGGTGTCGTCTCTGTATATTATCATATCGCCTGATATTCTGTCGTATATTACTTTGTAATCGTATAGTTGTCCTGCAACGGTGGTTAGTGGCATATCTAACACGGGTGGTCCGAATACATCGTTTACTACTTTATAGATTTGTAGTTTGGCATCGTCTACTCTAAACCAAACGAAGTAAGAGTTCCCTCTGTTGGTAAGGGTATCGTCATCGGCAAAGAAATGAAATCCTGCTCTTCGGTTGGTTCCTG